>Ga0265316_10000228_pt1 | contig 64891 bp, 47 predicted proteins | sample 4522metaG_FD_202092 | JGI IMG/M metagenome (GOLD analysis project Ga0265316, IMG submission 202092) | Rhizosphere microbial communities from Carex aquatilis grown in University of Washington, Seatle, WA, United States - 4-5-22 metaG | ecosystem: Host-associated > Plants > Roots > Rhizosphere >... | reverse complement strand
TGCCCATGCACATCCACGCCTCGCCGCATGCGGTGATTGAAGTCGTCGCCGAAGAACGCGACCGAGTCGCTGGACAGTTGCGCTTCGTGCCCGAGATCGGCATCAACCGCCGCGTGCCGCCCGAGCGGCTGTGGCCGCTCTTTGTCGCTTATCTCGATTCGGGCGTGTTCGGCTGCGTGGACCTCTACGACGACGAACGCGCTGGGGATCTGCGCGGATTTCAGCGTTTCTTCCAGCTTGCGCGCGAACGCGGCCTTGCCCTGAAAGCCCACGCGGGCGAGACCTGCGGGCCCGAGCGCGTGCGCGACACCCTGGAGATCTTGGAAGTCGACGCTATCCAACACGGAGTCGCCGCGGTTCAAGATCCCCGACTGCTGGAAGAACTGGCCCGTCGCGGAACCCAGTTCAACGTCGGCATCGCAAGCAACATCGCGCTGGGCGTGGCCGGATCCTACGAAGATCATCCCATCCACGCGCTGCTGGCCGCGGGCGTAAATGTTGCCCTGGGCACCGACGACTTCGCCATCTTCGGCGCCGGCCTGTGCGACGAAATCGTTCGCCTGCGCCGCTCGGGCATGCGCCTGCGCGACCTAGCCAAGGTGCGGTTCGGACCGCCGGCGTAGGATCACCACCTATTCCGCGGACGCGTCTTCGGTTCTGTCGGCGGAGGCGGCGAAGCGGTAGCCGATGCCGCGCACGGTTTCCACGTAGGCGCCGGCCAGTCCCAGTTTTTCGCGCAGGCGTTTGATGTGGGTATCCACCGTGCGCGTGTTGTTTTCCGGGCTGGCTTCCCAGACCTCGTCGAGCAGGGTGCCGCGCGTTTGGACGCGGCCGCGGCGCTGGTACAGCGTCCACAACAGTTTCATCTCGAGCGGCGTGAGCGTGATTTCATCGCCGTCTACCCAGGTGCGGTGCGCGCTCCGGTCCACGCGCAGGCGGCCGAAAATCAGTTCGTCCTCGGGTTCGGCCTTGGCACCTGGCGCGGCGGCGAGCGAGCGACGAAGCACAGCCTGCACGCGCAGGATCAGCTCCCTGACACTGAAGGGCTTGACCACGTAGTCGTCGGCGCCCAGCTCGAAGCCGACCACGCGATCGATCTCCTCACTGCGGGCAGTCAGCATGATAACCGGAACCTCGCGCAACGCCGGGTCGCTCTTGAGCTGGCGGCAGATTTCGAGTCCAGAAATGTCCGGCAGCATCAGGTCGAGCAGCACGAGTTCCGGCCGCTCTTTCCGCGCCAAGTCCAAGGCCACGGCCCCGCGATCTGCGCTGAACACCTCGTGCCCAGCTTGACCGAGGTTGTAGGACAGGATCTGACGAATGTCGCCTTCGTCTTCGACTACCAGGATACGTGCCATGACGGGAACGTTTTACACCTCAATCCGCCCCGTGGGCAGGGGATGCGATTGCTTGCGTTCGAACACCAGCACGCACGGATCGATCATGGGGGGCAAGAGCAGGCGGTCAAGGTCCAGGTCGGATCGCAGCACGAAATCGGTCTGGCTTTCGTAGGCCAACCAGTCGCCCGCTGCGAACTTGTGATGCGTGGTCAAAACGACATAGAGTTCAACGGAGGGCGTGCGAAAGACCTCGCGTTCGAACGTATTGCGGGGCGGTGGAAAAGAACAAAGGACCACCTTCGGCTGGTAGCGCAAGAGGGCCTGCCTTGCGTCCAGCTTCTCGACCTGCTGGGGAAACTGGATGGCGTGCGACCAACTGTGGTCGTCGGTGGCGCGAACTTGCACGCCGGCCTGGGCAAGAAAGCGAGTCAGCGTGCCATCGCCCGCTGCGATTTCCAGACAGGCGCGATCGCCGACACGCTCGGCCAGCGCGCCGAGCAACTCTTGCGAATAGAAGGCATAGATCCCGCGCGGCTCGACGAGCGGCATGAGCAGTTTCTTTTGCGTGACCCAGGGCCACCAGCGGCGGAAGGCGCCCAGGGAAACCGGCTTGCGCTCGAGGCCGCGCGCGAAAAACAACTTCTGCACGATGAACCCGCTCCACAGCCCAAAACGGACGCGCCCCGACGAGCCGCCCAGGGCCGCGGCTTGAACTGCGCGCTGGGCCGCCAGGAACGCCATGCGGGCGCGCACGACGGAAGGCAGCGCGCTCTCCAGCACCTTGGGATTCTTGCGGCTCTTCTGTACACGGCGCTGCCACGGCGCAGCCTCCTCGCGCGCGCGCAGAACGAAGGCTTCGATGTCTTGGGGCCGATGACTGGCGGTGGCGGCGACCAGGTTGCGCCCGACGGTTTCCCACTCCTCGGGAAATCGCTCGATGAGTAGATCAAGAGTGGCGCCATTCACCGCATCCAAATTCATGACCAACGCCGATCGCTCCAGAAGTCAACCACCGTTCACGGAGCCGTTACGCCGAGGCCCTGGATCCAAGCGGCGATGGTTTGGTATTCCACGCTGTCGTTGGTGAAGCGCACGCCGCCTTCGTGACTGACGCTGGTCGCTTGAATCAGTAGCCGACTATTGGTGGGATTGCCCGGCGTCACTAGAGCCACGACCACGGCACGATCCAACTGGGCGTCGCCGGTTAGCACGAAACTGCTGTTTGAAGCCTCGCCGCTCGCCGAATGGCAATCCACACAGTCCATCTCCATAATTGGATAGACGAGTTTTTCGAACGCGAGATCTGCGACTTGCGCGCCGTCCCCGTTCCCCCCACCATCAAGAGGCGCAGGTCCGCGATGAAAATCCGCGCAGCCGGCGAGGGCCAAGACGGCGGCAGCTAGAACGGCGGATACGCTAGAACGCATAGGACACCGTCAGGCGAAATAGATCATCCGGCTGTTCGTCGACTTTTTCAAAGTTCCAGAAGTACGCCAGACTGGCCATGGCCCCCGCGTACTCGACCACCAATTCCAGGTTGTGGTGCGAGCCATCGGCCGCCGTGGCCTGGCTGGCATCGTAGGACAAGCCGCTGTGGTTGTTGAAGGTCGCGAGGCCGCTGCGGGCTTGTAGGTAGATCCAGTGGCTAAAGTAGGCGCGCACCCAGACATAGTCGGCGAAATCGTAATAGGCGCCCGCCCCAGCGACGGCATTGGGCTGCCCGTAGCTCTGGTCGGTGGAGATATGGGCGCGCACAGCGCCCACGCCTGCGGCCAAGCGGTTCAAAACGGGCCAATTGGGCCGCCACACCGTGAGATCCACGGCCTGCATGATCATCTGGCGGCCAAAGCGCATGGGGTTCCAATAGAACGAATACCAAAAGGTGAAGGGCCCACTCGAGAGTGCCAGCCGGTTGCCCGCCGCCACCCGAGCGCCGTCGTAGGCCACTAGGTCGCGTTGCATGTCGAGCGTCTGGCCGCGTGCAGGAAGGTCGAATCCCTGCACGGTGTAGATCTCGTCGGAGGCGGACACCCCTGCCCAAGTCGAGGCGAAACGCAGCCCGCCGCCGATGGCCGACCAGATCACGGGCAGCGTCCGCTGATCGACACCGCTCAGCCCGCCGTAGTTCTTGTGAAACAAGGGATCGGGTCCGAAGGGCACGAGAATTTTCCCCGCGTGCGCAGACACGCGCACCGGCCAACCCTTGTCCGACAAGCGTGCCGTCAGTTCGTAGAAGTAGAGTCCAAGTAATTCGGCATTGAATCCAATGGGAATGTCTTCGCCCTGGCGAGACAGAAAAAGGAAATGGTGGTAGCTGCGAAAAGCGTTGTACCCACTGCCAAGGTCGCCCGATCTGCCGGCGCGCTCGTAAGCCGCATCGAACATGCCGCCCAGGCGGATACCACCTGGGAGCGCCAATGCCGATCCCCCACGCTCCTCGGCTTCATCCCGTTTTGATGAGGCGGCTAGTTGTGGCGGCGCTGGCGGCGACGCGCTCGGGTTTTCGCCGCCGGCCGGACCGTCGCTGGCTTCGTCGGAAGCGGCCCAGGACGTAGCGGCGGCGAAAACGAGGAACACAGGTGCGAGAAGAACGACCCTTTTCATTTTGCGTGGCATGAGGTCTTGCAGGTCGCCCGCGCCCCGCTGGTTGGGGGGGCTGTCCGGCCATCGTGACAGGCGCCGCAGAACTTGCCCTCGTCCATCTCGTCATGCGTGAAACCCTTGCGCGCACGCGGGAACAGGGCCGGGTGACAGGTGAAACACAGGTATTGATCGTGCTGCCAGTGCGAAAACACGCCAGGCTCAGGCGGATCGGCCTTGCCGTGTTCCTTGACGACGGGAACGCGAACCTCCGCTGGCACAGCCAGCACCGAGGCCGAGACGAAAAGAAGCGCGCCAAGCAGAACCAAGGCAAGCGGGCGCTTGCCAAGCAGCGCGGAAACCCACGAGGATTGGTAGCGCTTTCCCTCAGAGAGCATGGACAGCTTTTTGGCTGAAATGGACGAATCCGTCAACTGGCGGAGGTGGCGACTGGGCCCCTACCGGACGCCACGGCCGGCAGCGAAGCAGGCATGGACGCAATGGCCGCGGCTTTCGGCCGACCGATGGGCAAAACGTCCCGCCCGAACTGTTCGCTCAGAACCTCGGCCATGGCGAGGTAGATCGCGCTCGCGCCGCACAGGATGCCTTCCCAGCCGGCGATGGCACCGACGATGGGCGAGCCGGCGAAGTCGCGAATGGCGAGCAGGAAGAAGAGCACGGTGAGCGAGAGAAACACGAACTGCAAGGCCCGGTTCGCACGCAACGTCCCGAGGAACATGAACAGCGTAAAGATGCCCCACATCACGAGAAAACACCCCATGTAGCCCTCGGGCGTGCGATCGATGAAGCCCGTGCGCGGTCCCAAGATCAGTCCCACCAGGGTGACCCAGAAGAAGCCGTAGGACACGAACGCAGTCATGCCAAAGGTGTTGCCCTTACGGAATTCGAGGATGCCGGCGATGATCTGGGCGATGCCGCCATAGAAGAGCCCCATGGCCAGGATCATGGAGCTGATGGGAAAGAAGCCCGCGTTATGGATGTTGAGCAGCACGGTCGTCATCCCGAATCCCATGAGTCCAAGTGGGGCGGGGTTGGCGGTCTTTTCCATCGTCATCTCCGGTTCGTCTCGTTGGAAAATATTTCGTGAAAGCCATCACAGCGAGGCGGCCACATTGTCCGATCTCTTGGCAAAGAAGTCGACCGTCTTCGTGAGCAACCATGGTTTCGCTACCCCTTCACGCAGGCGAGCGGAACCAGCTGATCACGTCGAAGCTGCGCCGGCTCGCACGCGTCTCTCCTTCACCATCGACCAGACCACCATACCGACCAGGACGGATGCGAGAATCGCGGATGACCCGATGGTTCCGAAGTTGAGGCCGCCCTTCGCTTTCGACTTGGTCAAAACGTCGCCGACAGTTGCGCCAAACGGACGGGTCAAGACGAACGCAATCCAGAACAGCAGTACGCGAGAGAGGCGCGTGAGGAAGGTCGCGAGGAGAACCAGCACCAGGAGTCCGCCGATGAGGAGCGCGCCTCCCAGAAAGCCCAGGCCAGAACTGTCGGCCAAGAAATCACCGAGCGCCGTGCCGAGCGTGTTCGAAAAGAGGATGGCGATCCAATAGAACAGCTCGGCCTTGCGTGACTTGACGTTGTCGACGGAAAGCGAGCCTGTGGTCCATCGCCAGGCCACGAATATGCACAGCAAGATGGCGATCAAGAGGGCCGCACCTTTGGTGTATCCAAGTCCCAAAGTGCGATCCATGTAGTCGGACATCGTCGTGCCCGCCGTGCTCGTCGAGAGAATGACCGTCCAGTAAAGCGCGGGGTGGTACCGTTTCGACAGAAGCTGGGCCATGAGGCTGAGCAAGAATCCCGAAACCAAGATGAGCGAGCTTTCGGCGTAGCCGATGTTCAAGGTCATCGACAGCAGATCGCCCGCGGTTTCGCCAAGGGTCGTGGCGGAAATCTTCATCACCCAAAATGCCGCCGCGATCTTGGGCAGCTTGCTTTCGGCGTCGTGAGCCATCCTTCCGTTTATCACGCCACTCCGCGTTCTTCACGGAGTTCGGAAGGTCTCACTAAACATCGTTGCCCTTTCAACCGATGTCTGCGTTGGGGCCGGTCCGGCCGGGAACACCAGTTGATGTCCTTTTTGAAAGCCTTGAAGCGGTGGTTGGCGCCGGATTCCACCCTGTCCTTGGAGGACCAGTTCTTCCAATCGCTCTGCGTGATTGGCGGAATGCTGTCGCTCTTTGTCATCATCCCGATAAACAGCTTTCAGGATTTGAGCCCCTGGGTGAACCGGGCAATCTTCGTCTTCGGCGTCCTCTGCCTGGCGCTCGCCAGGGAGGCGCGCCGGAAGCGCTATCTCAAGAAGACCATGCTTTTCGCGCTCGTCGCGCTGCTGGATTACCTGTGGTTTCCCAACGGAGGCTCGCAAGGCAGCCTCGGGCTCTATTTCTTTGCGGCGACGCTCTTCCTGGTGATCTTCTTCGAGGGCACCTTTCGCATCACGGGGTTGATTCTGCTGGTCGTCAATGTCGCCGGGCTCCATTTGGTAGAGCATGTCTGGCCTTGGCTGACACGGCCCTTTCATGCCCCCATCGATCGGCTCGTGGACCTCACCAGCGGATACGCGATCAGCCTGCTCATTTGCGCGATCATCTTGTGGGTGGTCCAGTCGGGGTTCATTCGAGAAAAGAAGAGAGTCAAAGGAACCTTGCAAGAGCTGGGGGCAAGCGAGCAACGGTATCGCCTGCTCTTCGAAAACATGTTCAGCGGTTTCATTCTCCTGGAAGTCATCCAGGATGCATGCGGCAATCCCGTGGATCATCGCCTGCTCCAGGCCAATACTGAATTCGAACGGATGACTGGCCTCGACCGAAGGAAGGAGATGGGACGAACTTCCGCCGACCTGTCCTTCAAGTGGCCCGCGGAGGTTGCCCAATCCTATTACCAGGTCGCATTGGGAGGCGAACCGATCCACGACGAGCGCTTCAATGAATCCCTGCAGCGCCACTACGAGATCCGTGTCAGTTCACATCAGAAAGGGCAGTTTGCCGTTCTTTTCAACGACATCAGCGAACGCAAGCTGACGGAAAGGGAGCTGCGAAAGAGCAACCAACTCCTCGAGGATGCTACGGCCCGCGCCACGGAGATGGCAGTCAAAGCCGAGCACGCGAACGCCGCCAAGAGCGAGTTTCTCGCCAACATGAGCCACGAAATCCGAACTCCGATGAACGGCGTCATCGGGATGACCAGCCTCTTACTGGATACGGAGCTGACCAAAGAACAGCGGCGCTTCGCCGAAACCATTCGTGCCAGCTCCGAATCCCTGCTAGCCGTGATCAATGACATTCTCGATTTCTCGAAGATCGAGGCAGGCAAGCTGACCCTCGACAATCTCGCCCTCGCCCCCAGGTCGCTGATGGAAGACCTCGTCGCCTCGATGGCTGCGCGTGCCGAGGAGAAGGATCTCGAACTTGTCTGCTCTCTCGCTTTGGGCGTCCCTTCGCTGTTGCGAGGCGATCCAGGCCGCTTGCGACAGGTTCTGGTCAATTTGGTCGGCAACGCGGTCAAGTTCACAAGCAAGGGCGAGGTGACGGTGCGTGTGAGTCTGGACCAGGAGACCGCACGAGACGTTGTCCTGCGCTTTTCGGTACGCGACACGGGCATCGGCATTCCTACAGACAAGCTCAACGTTATCTTCCGAAAGTTCACGCAGGTGGATGCCTCAACCACGCGCAGGTACGGTGGCAGCGGACTCGGGCTGGCGATCTCGAAGCAACTTGCCGAACTCATGGGCGGCGAAATCGGCGTCCAAAGCGAGGAGGGAAAGGGTTCGGAATTCTGGTTCACGGCGCGCCTCGAGAAGCCATCGCCAGGCGAATCGATCGGCGCAGCGGAATCCCCCGCCCGGGCGCGGCAAGCCATCTCAGAGGACGGCCAGAAGGAGCCACGCTGGAACGACTTTCGAGTTCTGCTGGCCGAGGACAACCTCACGAATCAACAGGTCGCCCTCGGCATGCTGAGCAAACTGGGGATCCGCGCCGACGTAGTGGCCAACGGCAGAGAGGCGGTGGCAGCATTGAGAACCATCCCCTACGACCTGGTGCTGATGGACGTGCAAATGCCGGAGATGGACGGTTTCGAGTCAACCCGCGCGATTCGATCGGGCGAAGGGGAAGCGATCAATCGTGCGATCCCGATCATCGCCATGACTGCCCATGCGATGCTGGGCGACAGGGAAAAATGCCTCGATGCCGGAATGGATGACTACATCGCAAAACCAGTGACGCCCGCGGGTCTGTCGGCGCTCTTCAAGAAATGGCTCGCCAAGCTGGACGCCGACTCTCGTCCGCCACGAACCGCCGGAATCTGCGAAGACGCGTCCCTCTTCGACGAAGCGTCGCTGCTCGAAAGACTGTCTGGCGATCGCACCCTCGCGCAAAACGTCGCCCGCACTTTTCTCTCGGACATTCCTCATCGCCTGCAGGCGCTGCGAGAACATCTGGATGCCAGGGACGCGAAGGGCGTCGCAAACCAAGCACACACCATCAAGGGCGCGGCGGCCGCCGTGGGCTGCGCGAGCCTGAGTCGATTGGCCTTGGCCCTGGAGAAGGCTGGCAAGGCAAGTGATCTAGAATCCGCAAGACCCAGCTTCGAGAGCCTGCGCGACGAGTTCGAGCGACTCAAGAAGACCATGGAGGATTCGTCGCTGCTCGACATCACGGCGGCGTGAACTGGTTTGTCACCCGGTCGCCGCACTAGGCGATGCCGACTCCGGGCTCGGCGACTCCGACGCCGGGCTCAGCGACACGGTCGCCTTCGCCGAGCGGTGTTCGCGGGCTATGAGGACGTAGATCGCGGGGACAAAGAACAGCGTAAAAGCGGTGCCCAGGGCCATTCCCGCCACGAGCACGATACCGATGCTGTTGCGCGCGGCCGCGCCGGGGCCGCGCACGAGCGTGAGGGGAAAGTGACCGCAAATGGTGGCGACGCTGGTCATGAGGATTGGGCGCAGCCGGGTCACGGCCGCTTCCTTGACCGCGTCGATCTTGGAGTGACCCTTCTCTTGCAGCGTGTTCGCGAACTGGACGATGAGAATGCCGTTCTTGGACACGAGCCCCACCAAGGTCACGAGCCCAACCTGGGAGTAGACATTGATGGTCGTTGTCCAACCGTCGGTCCAGTAAGGCATGTTGGGATTGGGCATCTTGAGGAAAGCCAGGGCCAGGGCGCCGAACATGCCAAGAGGCACCGATCCGGCCAAGATGACGAAGGGGTCGCGGAAGCTATTGAACTGCGCCGAGAGCACCAGGAAGATCAGGACCACGGCGAGAACGAAAGCGGGCAGGAACTTGTTGCCCTCGGTGCGCAGCTGGCGCGACTCGCCCGTGTAGTCGACCGAGTAGGCCTTGGGCAGGATCTTGGCGGCCTCGGTTTCCAGGTAGGAAAGGGCGTCGTCAAGGGGCCGAATGGCCACGCCGCTGATCTTGACTGCGTTGAGCTGCTGGAAGCGGTTGAGCGAGCGCGGAACAACGGCATTCTTGATCTTGGCGATGGAGTCGAGCGCGATGAGCTGCCCGTTCGGGCCGGTGATGTAAATGTCGCCGAGTTGGCTCGGGTTCATGCGCTCCGCGCGCACGAGCTGGGGAATGACTTTGTAGCTTCGCCCGGCGACGCTGAAGCGGTTGACAAAGTTGCCACCGAGGGCGCTCGCCAGATCCTGCGCCACCGTCTCGAGGTTGAGCCCGAGTTCGGCCACCTTGTCGCGGTCAATCTCGATCCGCGATTCGGGCTGGTCGACCTTGACGTCAATGAGTGGGGGAAACGCAAACATTCCGCTGGTCGCGGCCTTTTGTTGCAGGGTCGTCGCGAACCCGAGGATTTCCGCAGTCTCGGCGGTCGAGGACAAAACCACCTCCACCGGGAATTGGCCGCCTCCGGGCAGCGCCGGAGGCAAGATGGGGAAGGTCTGAATGCCGGGGATGACAGCCACCCTTCGCTGCACCTCCGGGACCAGCTGAGAAGCGGAACGCTTGCGCTCCTCCCACGGTTTGAGGCCAGCGCCCCAGAATCCCCCCGTCGGAAATGTGACCTGGAAGGTGAAGCCCACTTCGGGGATCTGCATGATGGTGCGATTGACCTCGCGGGTGGAGAAGGTCACCTGATCCAGCGTGGAATTGGAGGGCGTGTTGACCACACCGAAGACGACGCCTTGGTCTTCGGACGGCGCAAGCTCTTTAGGCGATTGCGCGAACATCAGGAACGCCACCACGCTGACGACGATCCATGCCGTGTAGATCGCGCCGCGGGCGCCGAGGGCCATGTCGAGATGCCGCGCGTACATGCGTCTTAGGCCATCGAATGCCCGGTTGACCACGCCGGAGAGACCCCGGTCTTGGTGACCGGCCTGGAGCAAGTACGCCGACATGACCGGAGACAACGTGAGGGCCACCACGCCAGAGATGGTCACGGCCCCCGCCAGCGTCAGCGCGAACTCGCGAAAGAGAGAGCCGGTGAGACCGCCCTGCAGCGCGATGGGCGTGTACACCGCCGCGAGGGTGATGGTCATGGCGATGATCGGACCCACCAGCTCGCGCGCGCCTGCGAGCGCCGCCGCAAGGGGCGTCATGCCCTCGCGCAGGTGACGCTCGACATTCTCGACCACGACAATGGCGTCGTCGACGACCAAGCCGACGGAAAGAACGATGGCCAGCAGGGTCAGCAGATTGATGGTGAAGCCGAAGAGTTGCATGATCGCCACGGCGCCAATCAGCGAAACCGGAATGGCTACCACGGGAACCAACACAGACCGCAACGAGCCGAGGAAAAGGAAAATGACCAGCACGACGATAAGCAAGGTCTCGGCCAGCGTGTGCTCCACCTCGCGAACGGCATTCTTGATGTAGTTGGTTCCGTCGTAGGCGACGACGGCCTGAATCTGCTCGGGGATCTCCTTTTGCAGATTGGCCATCTCGATCCGCACGCGCCCAATTACGTCCAGCGAGTTCGCGTTGGGGAGCGGCCACACCCCGATGAAGACAGCGGTTTGCCCCGTGAAATTGACGGCCGTGTCGTAGTCTTCCGCCCCCAGCACGATGTCGGCAACATCGCCGAGGCGGACCACGGCGCCGCCTTTTTGGCGCACCACCAGTTGTTGAAACTCGCGCACCGAGGTCAGGTCGGTATTGGCGGTGAGATTGACCTGCACCAGGGATCCCTTGGTCTGGCCCACAGCCGCCAGGTAGTTGTTGGCGGCTAAGGCCTGGCGAACTTGGCTGGGACTCAGGCCGAACGCCGCCATCTTGTCCGCCTTCAGCCAGATGCGCATCGCGAACGTGCGCGCCCCAAGAATATCCGCGCGCTGCACGCCTTCGATGGCCGAAAGCCGAGGCTGCACGACGCGCACGAGATAATCGGTGATTTCGTTCTGCTTGAGAAACTGGGACGAGAAGCTCAAATAGGCGGAGGCGAATTGGCTGTCGACCGTTTCGATGTTGATGACCGGGATCTCGGCCTCCGGCGGCAAATCGCCTCGCACCTGGTTCACCTTCGCGCTGATTTCCGCCAGCGCGCGGTTCGAATCGTAATTGAGCCGCAGGCGCGCGCGGATGGTCGAGACGTTCTGCTGGCTTTGCGACTCGATGTAGTCGATGCCGTCGGCGGCCGCGATGGATCGCTCGAGCGGCGTCGTGATGAAGCCGCGCACCAGCTCGGCGCTGGCACCGACATAAACGGTCGTCACGGTAATGGCCGCGTTTTCATTACGCGGGTACTGCCGCACGTTGAGCGAGCGAGCGGCCTGCAACCCGGCAATGAGGATGACGAGGTTGGCGACGATGGCCAGAACCGGACGCCGGATGAAGAGATCAGTGAGCTTCACGTCGACGAAGCCTTTCGAGCCTCATGGATGTTGCCTCCCTCACTTGTCGGTCGGATTCGGATCGAGCTCGACCGCCGGCGCCAGGGTGTTGTTCACGAGCACGTGCACGCCCTTGCGCAATTTGAAGGCACCGTTGCTGACCACGGTCTCGCCTTCCTTGAGACCCGACACCACGGCAACCAAGTCACCCCGCCGTTCTCCGAGCCGCACGAAGCGTGGCTGTGCAATCAGCGCAGGCGAGTCACCGTTCGTCTTCTGGTCATCCTTCTTCTGGTCGAGAACGAAGACCGAGTCCCCGTAGGGGGCGTAGACCACGGCGGTAGCCGGGATGACCAGCACATCGCGCTGGTCCGAGGCACTCACCTCCACATTGACGAACAGCCCCGGACGCAATATGCCTTCCTTGTTGGGGAAGGTTGCGCGCACGCGGACGTTGCGCGTGACCGGGTCGACCTCCGAGTTCACGGTGCTGATCGCGCCCTGCCACTTCTTGCCGGGGTAAGAGTCGACCCGCATGACCGCGGTTTGGCCGGTCTTGAGATCGGCGAGTGCCTGTTGCGGCAGCGAGAACTCGGCGAACATGGGATCCACGGATTGCAGGGTCGCGACCGGCGTCCCCGGCGCCACGACCTGGCCCCGCTCGACCTGCTTCATCGCCACGCGGCCATCGAAGGGCGCGCGAATGGTCTTCTTGACGATGGTCGCTTGAATGTTCGCGGCAATAGCCTGGGTCTGTTTCGCACGGGCCTCCGCGGCTTCCAGATCTGCAGGGGTATTCGCCCCGCCCTTGCGAAGCGCGCGCGCCCGTTCCAGCGTGGTCCTGGCCAGCTCCGCGTCGGCCACGGCCGCTGTGAGCTGGGCCTCTTCATTGGTGGTGTCGAGTCGGACGAGAACCGCGCCGCGCCTTACCGTCCGACCCGAATCGAAATCGACCTCGCGAATGAGTCCGGGCAACTCGGCACCGAGGGTGACGTCGTGAACAGCGATCAGCGTGCCGATGGCGGCGCGCCTCGACTGCCAGGTGGCGGCTGCCACCTTGACCGATGTGACCGATTCGGGCGGCGGAACGAAAGAGCGTCCCGCTTGAATCATGGCGCGAATCTGCCCCACTTTAACTCCGACAAGCGCGATGACGACCACAAGCAGGCCGATGAATGCGGCGATCCAAACTTTTCCCTTGGCCTTCATGGTGAATATCCTTGATTGAAGATCGTTACATGGATGTCTCAGGACAAGGATCGATTCATACGGACACAAATGCTGTCGACAATTCCCGCCCTACTGCTAAGGTCCAGGAAACGTTCCGGCAGCCCGACGGAGTGTCAGGTCGGCAACTGCAACCTCGAAATGCGCTTGGGCCAGGGCTTCCTTGGCGGCAACCAAGCCGTCCTGCGCTTGCAGCAAGTCAATCTGTGCGGAGAGCCCGGCCTGGTATTGGGTGCGGACTAGATCGAGCGTTTCCATGGCAAGGGCAACCGAGCGCTCGGCCGCCAATTGCGCGTGCTGCTTTGTTTCGAGAAGACCATGGCCGTTGGCCAAGTCGTCCCGGATGGCGTCGCGCAAGACCGCAGCCAGGGCGGCGGATTCCTGGGCCTGGGCATCGGCGAGGTGGCGCTGAGCATCGCGCACGCCGCCGTCATAAAGCGCCCAATCAAGTTGTGCGCCAATGGCCCAGGCATGCCGCTGACTTGCAAAATTGTCGTAGTTGAAGACGCGCATGCTGCCGAAGGCGGACAATGCTGGTGCCCAGCGCCATGCATAAGAGCGTCGCTGTGACTCCGCAGATCGCACAGTCAGTTCAAGGGCGCGGAATTCAGGACGCAAGCGCAACGCCAATTCCAGGTTCACGGGTTCGGATGTTGCCGGCGCGACCGCGGCTGGCCGGACCTTGAAATCTCGATCGGCTTGAATCAGTGTCGCCAGGGCTCGATAGGCCTGCTCCTGGGCGAATCGGGACTCGCGAGCGGCTTGCTCGGCTCGTACCAGTGCCAATTGTGCCCTGTCCACGTCCACTCTGGTCACGCTGCCGCTTTCAAATCGGGTTTGCGCGTTTCCCAGCGTGGCCCCCGCGACGTCGATATTCGACTGGCGCGCCGCCACCACCTCGTCGGCGATTGCGGCAGCATAGAACGACTGGGCCACACCGAACAGAACCGTGGCCCGGGACGTCTCGAACTGTGCCTCGGCAGCCTGGACGCTGCTCTTGACGGCTTCGAGCGCCCCATACGCGGGCGGCACGATAAGCGGCGCCGCAAAGCTGACGGCACCGTCGAGCTGGTTCTTGGGCTGAATGGTCAAGGTCTGGAACTCGAACGCAACGTTGTTACGCGTGTACTTGCCCTGCGCCGCCACCGTGGGAAACAACGCCGCCCAAGCCAGATCAAGATTGGTCTGGGCCTGGGCCAAGTGGGCTCGTTCGGCCACGAGGGTTCGATTCGCCTTGCGCGCCATGGCCAGGGCTTCGTCCAATGTCAACTCGCGCTCGGTCGATTCGGCATGGGCAAACTCGCCGCGCGCAAGCAACAGGAAGATCAGTATTCCGCCTGCTGCCCTTCTGCTCATGACGCCGCCTCCTTGCCGTAGCCCACCAACCCCACGACGAGCAAGCACAAGATCAGAAACGCCAGGCAAGGATTGCTCACCCTTCTGTGTCATGTCGATCACCTTGCACCTTGCACCTTGGTTTCTGCTCCATCTGATGTCCGAAATCCGAGGACGTTTCCCCCAGGTCGGAATGCAGAGGGGACTGACTCGCAACATTTCTGTGACCGAAGGAATCCTGGCGCGCGGCTCGCGCTCGGTGTGGTCCGCCAAGCAGGCGCAGTGACCTTTTTACGTGGCTGACATCCAAACCTGCTGCTGGCGACCTATGTCCCTCCACGACTCGGTCGGCGTCAGCGAAGGACGATGACAAGCAGATATGACAACAAACCCCAGAAATGACGAACCAATCATGGGTTCGCTGATTCCGATGGCACAGAGGCGTGTATTCAATCTGGGCATTGGCATGGCAATGTTCTTGGTGACCGCATGTAGCACGAGTGGCAATACCTCGCATGGCGGCGGGGACGCTTCGGCGGTCTCGCAGGTCGGCGGCGCAGGTGGGACGGGTGCGGGAGGGCTAGAGGGGACTAACGCCGGCGGCTCTGGCGGCAACTCCTTGGGAGCTGGCGGCGGCTCTGGCGGAAGCTCTTTGGGATCCGGCGGCGGCTCTGGCGGCAACTCCTTGGGAGCTGGCGGCGGCTCTGGCGGAAGCTCTTTGGGATCCGGCGGTGGCTCTGGTGGCAACGTCCCAGACGCCAGTGCATTGGGCAGGGACGCTGCGGGCGGAGTTGGGGAAACGCTGGCGGATGGCGGTCATGCGGGTGACGCCAATAGTGATAGTGGCGACGTACGCTCGGCGGAAGCAGGCGATCTCGGCACTAGCGACGCACCTACTGGAAGCGAGGCAGGCAGTCTGCGCCCGAGCGTCGGTTCAGTGATCACCAATCGCTATGACAATGGGCGTTCGGGAAGCAATACGCAGGAGACGGTTCTTAACGCCTCGAACGTCAACCAAGCGCAATTTGGATTGCTTTACTCGTTTACCGTGGATGCCCAGCTCTACGCGCAACCGCTCTACCTTAGCAATCTGAAATTCGCCGATGGCACCACGAAGAACACGCTGTTCGCGGCGACGGAGCACAACACCGTGTACGCCTTCGATGCGGACGGCGGCAGCACGACTCCAGTCTGGTCGAAGAACCTCGGACCGTCTGGATCGACCAGTATTTTCGGCTGTGGCGACATGACCCCGGAAACGGGTATTACATCGACACCCGTGATCGATACCGCTGCTGGCATCATGTTCGTGGTTTCCAAAGGGGTGGAAGGTGGCAATTGGGTCATGCGCCTACATGCCCTAGATATCAGGACGGGTCAGGAGGGCCAGGGGTCGCCGCTCGCCATCACGGCCACGGTCAACGGAACTGGAACTGGCAGCGTGGGTGGAAAAGTCGCGTTCAATCCCGAGACGCAACTCAACCGGCCGGGCTTGCTGATCGAGGGCGGAATTGTCTACCTTGCCTTTGCGAGTCTCTGTGACTACGGTCCCTACCACGGCTGGATTCTTGGCTATTCCTACGCCAACGGCGCATTTACGCAGACTCGCGTGTTCAACATCTCGCCCAACGGATCGGAGGGTGGGATTTGGCAATCGGGTGTTGGCTTGGCATCCGACGGCAACAGCATTTACTTCGCGGCGGGCAACGGTTCCACCAATCCGCTGTCCACGCCTCCAGACGTCTCGGAGTCCGTCGCGCGCGTAAGTCTCGCGGACCTATCCATTCAAGACTTCTTTACCCCAGCGGGCTACGCAGCGATGAACTCTGGGGACTCCGATCTGAGCAGTGGCGCCGTCCTTCTGCCCCACAACCGCGTAATGACGGGCACGAAAGGCGGCCGCATCTACTGGCTCGATAGCACCAATTTGAGCAAGTACAATGCGGCAGGCGACAAGAATCTGCAAACCTTGACGCCTCCCAACGGCGGGGTGTGGGGCGGTCCGGTCTATTATCAGGCGCCAGGCGGGCCAGAGTGGGTGTATCTCTGGCCAGTGAATTCGCCGCTCATCGGCTATCAGATGGATGCGACGACCTATCTGCTAAAGACGCCACCGACGCAACAGACGGTCGCTACCCCAGCCCATCCCGGCGGCATTCTGACCGTGTCCTCGAATGGCACCGCAGGCAGTGGGGTTCTCTGGGCATCCACACCGCAAGCGGACTCTTGGCACACAACCGCGGCAGGCACGCTTTACGCCTTCGATGCGTCGGACATCACGAAGCTACTGTGGAGTAGCGAGCAAAACACGACCCGCGACGCTCTCGGCGACTTTGCCAAGTTCACTCCGCCTGTGGTCGTCGATGGTCGAGTCTTCATGGCGACGTTCTCCAACGCCATACGCGTCTACGGACTCTTGAACTGATTTCCTCGAATGGAGTCCGTGTGACTTGAAACGATGGGATCCTCCTCGAAGCTCTTGCCGGGCAATTGCGGCCACCAGCGTTCGAGCGACGGCAGAGCTTGGGGCTCGATGCTTTGGCCGGGCTTGGGCGCGGCGGCGGTCACGCCCGATTTGGCGGCGGCTGCCAGCACGCGGTCGATGGGTTCGGTCCACGCGTGGTAGGCGAGCGTAAATAGGCCCCAGTGCGCGGCAATGAACACGCGGCCGCGCACGAGTTGGTGCGCAAGCACCGCTTGCTCAGGGCCGAGGTGCCAGTCGGACCACCAGCGCCCGTATTCGCCAGCCTCGATCATGGTCACATCGAACGGCCCCAGTCGGTCGCCGATTTCCTTGATGCCTGGAAACAGCCCGGTATCGCCGGAGTAGTACGCGCGGTGCTCTCGCCCAATCATCGCAAAGCCGCTCCACAAGGTTCCGGCGTCGCCGATGCCAAAGGTTCGCCCCGAAATGTGCCGGGCAGGCGTGGCCACGATCTCAAGCCCGCGCACGCTGGCGCGTTCCCACCAGTCCAGCTCGACGATGTGCGCGGCCGGCACGCCCCAGTATTCCAGGTGCGCACCGATGCCGAGCGGAACCACGAAGGTGGTGTTCCAATCCTTCATGGCAACGATGGTCGGGTAGTCAAGATGGTCGTAGTGATCGTGCGAGATCACGACCGCATCAGGGGGCGGCAGATCGCCGAGCGCGATGAGAGGCCCGTACCAGCGTTTGGGTCCGCCAAAGCTCATGGGGCTGATGCGTGGGCTCCACACCGGATCGACGAGCACGCGGTGGCCGTCGATCTCGACGAGAAAAGTCGAGTGCCCGAGCCACGTGACACGCAACCCAGTCGCGGGCGAAACGCGAAACAATTTCGGGTCGACCTGGGCGGTTGGCACTGGCGCGCTCGGCGTGGTGAACGGACTTGCGCCGAAGATGCCCAGGATGGCCCGCACCATGTCGTTTTCCATGGGCTCGGGATTGCGAAATTTGCCGGCATCCCTTTGCCACTGTGGCGAGCGCTCCATGCGCGCCCGGCGCGCCCCCGAGGGCCGTTTGCCAAAGGCCCGCCAGCCACTTGCGATGGCCAAGGTCGCGAACACGGCGACAAGCGCGCCCAGAGATCCCGCGATGCGCGCCAGCCAGCGACGGCGCCGCGGCTTGCGCATCGACACTTGCGCGACATCCGCTAGCTGGTAGTTCAAAGACACCCTCAGTTCTTGAGGGACGTGCGCCTGGCTGTCAAGGCTAGTTCAGAACTACAATGGCGGCTTTGCGTTGTGGATCAGATCCATGAAGTAGGATTCGAACCACTGGCCCGCCTGCGGGGCATCTTTGGCAGCGTCGGGGCCAGCACACATCTCGTCAAAGCGCGGGCCGTTCGGATCGGACGAGCCATCGGATTCTCCCGGCGTCTTGACCCAATAGTAGGCGTCGACACCGGGCACGGGATCGGCGCGCGGACGTTCCCCCAGGCCAGCACCATGGATGTTGCACCAATTTCCCCACTTGGACCGAATGCCGCCTTTGCCGTTGCGTCCGGTATCGACGATGAATCCGTGGTTCTTGAAGCCGTACATGGCCAGCGTCTGGCCCAGCGTCTTGACGTAGGCCAATTCGTTCGGGCACGGATTGGTGGGCTCGAGCGCGGCGCCGTCGCGATTCGACAGATGGGTGTAATTCGAGGTGTTGGTAGCGAAGCCGCGAATCATGTGCGGGCCGCCGGCCTCGTTGAGCACGGTCTTGAAGACCTTGGCGATCTTTGCGCGGTTGTCATCCCAGCCCAGCCAGCCCGCGTGCGTGGCGTCGAGATAGACGCTGACGTTGGACAAATGGAAGCTCTTGATGGCGTAGACAATGCCGTTCTTGTACACGGACTTGGCCTGCTGGCACTTGGGCAGGCTCATGTTGGTGGCCATGTTGCCCAGCGAATCAGGTTCCAGGATGACCGCGATGGGCTGGTCCCGGTGCGCCTTGAACTGCGCCGCGATGGGATCGATGAATTCCGTGCGATAGCGGGCCTCGCCGTTCTCTTCGACCTTGAACTCGCCAGCCGATGATTCAGCCGAGCAGTCGCGGTTGGGCAAATTGTAGACCACGATGACGGACATGGTCGGCACGCCGCTCGCGTCCTGCTGCTTCTTGGCCTCGTCGAGCCAGCCCTTGAGATTGCCGACCGCCTTGAGGTCGCTAAGCCAAGTCCCGACCGGATAATTCGCGACCTTGCGAATGGTGGCCGCCTCATCCGGGTGTTTGGCCGCGGTGGCCTCGACCAAGGCCTTGAACTCGGGGTTGAGGAAAAAACGAACACCCTTGAAGGGATTGCCCGAGCTTTCCTTGACTTCCTTGTCCGGCGAACCAATGCCGCCCATGCCGCCAGCGCAGCCGGCAGCGACCAACAACAAGGCCGAAGTGAGAACGAATGAGCCACGCATGAAAGAGCCTCCTCGAAATCCGTCAGTGGTTTGTGTGAACCCACGGAGCGACTTCAGCAAGGCGCATACCAAGGCGTGGCCAGGTCGGCTCCGCACGATTTCCAAGGATTGTGGCCAGAAATGGCTGCCAGGAATGGTGCGATCCCCTAAGCGTCTGCTGTCCGGACGTCCGCCGGACGTCCGCGGTCAATCGAGCCCGGATGGCCTAGCCTTCGCCCCCGCTGGCGTCGCCACTGCCCAGACCGTGTTTCTTGAGCTTATCGTGCAGAGTCGCGCGCGAGAGGCCGAGGCGGCGGGCGGCTTCGCTGCGGTTGCCTTGGCACAGCTTCAGGGTTTCGACGATGAGGCCGCGCTCGTAGGCGTCGACCCGTTCGCGCAAGCCGAACGATGCGGGCGCGGCGGCCGTGCTTTGCCCGACGGAGAGCAGCGAGAGATCCAGTTCTCCGTCGGGCGAGAGCGCGACCAAGCGCTCGATGGCGTTTTCCAGCTCGCGCACGTTGCCCGGCCAGGTGTGGCCGGCTAGGCGCGCCAGCAACGGATCGATGTTCGCCACGGGCAGCACGCCGAAGCGCTCGGTGAAGCGATCGAGGAAATGCCGGACCAACACCGGCAGGTCTTCCAGGCGCTCGCGCAGGGGCGGCACGCGCAGCTCGACCACGTTCAAGCGAAAGAGCAGATCCTCGCGAAACGTGCCCCGCCGGACCTCGACGCCAAGGTCGCGGTTGGTGGCAGCCAGCACGCGCACGTCCACGCTGCGCTCGCGATCTTCGCCCACGGCGCGCATCTCGCCCGCTTGAAGAACGCGCAAAAGCTTGGCTTGCAGCGGTGCCGCCAACTCGCCGATCTCGTCGAGCAAAATGGTGCCGCCATCGGCCTCGCCGAACAGTCCCGGCCGCGGCCGCACCGCCCCGGTGAAGGCCCCGCGCGTGTGCCCGAACAGCTCCGCTTCCGCCAGCTCAGCCGTCAACGCCGCACAGTTGAAGCGCACGAAGGGTTTGGCCGCGCGCCGCGAGCCAGCGACGATAGCCTCGGCCAGACGCTCTTTGCCGGTGCCGCTTTCGCCTGAAATCAGCACCGTCACGTCGCGGGGCGCAGCCCGTCCAGCGAGAAGCGCCAGCCGGCTCATGGCCTCCGAAACGAACACCATCCTGCGTGAAAGTGAAAGCTCGCAGCGCAGCTTTTCGTTTTCGAGCGCAAGGCGCGTGCTCTCGACCGCACGCCGGACCACGGCCAGTAGTTCTTCCATCTCGAAGGGCTTGCGGAAATAGTCGATGGCGCCGGCTTTCATGGCAGCCACTGCTTGCCGTTCAGATCCATGCGCGGTGATGACCACCACGCGCGGCGCGGGCGACTGCGCTTGCAAGCGCGCAAGCAGCCCCATGCCATCGAGCCGCGGCATGCGCAGATCCGTGACGACCAGATCGGCAGGCGCCGCCGCGAATCGCTCCAGCGCGGCTTCACCGTCCGGCGCTTCGTCAACATCGAAGCCCGCGGACTCCAGGATCTCGCGCAGCATGTAGCGAATCCCGGCGTCGTCGTCGACCACCAGCACGCGAGGTTTCATGGCCGCGTCTCCGCGCCGGGCAAGCGCATGACCGCCGCGCACCCGCCGCCCTCGCGCGACAGCAGCGCCAGATCCCCGCCGTGCTGGCGCAAGAGCGCACGCGCGATGGTCAGCCCCAATCCCGATCCGCGCGCCTTGGTGGTCACGCCGGGGTCGAACACCTTGTCGCGCAGCCCGTCCTCGATGCCGGCCCCGCGATCGAGAATGCGTAGACTGACCTCGCCACCCTGCCCCGCGCTTTCGGCCAAAAGCTCGACCGCGGCCCCGGGCGGGCTCGCTTCAAGCGCGTTCTGCACCAGATTGATGATGGCCTGCTTGATCTTGCGCGGGTCGCAGCGCACGGAGTCCGCGCTCGATCGCACGCTCATGCGCACATTCTTCTCGTGGGCCAAACCTTCGTGCATTTCGGCGACCTCGTCGAGCAAGGCTCGCACATCCACGCTCTCGATGGCCAGGGGTACGAGAGGGCGTGAGAAATTGAGAAACTCCTCCAAAATCGCTTGCATGCGATCCACCTCGCGGCGAAGCACGGTCAGGCGCTCGGTGGGTTTGCCAACGGGCGCGTCTTGCGCGAGCAGTGCCGACAGGCCCTTGATGCTGGCCAGTGGGTTTTTCAATTCATGCGCGATCTCGCCCGACAGCGCGGCCAGCTCGTGCGCCCGTTCTTGGTGCGTGCACAGCAGTTCGTGCCGCGCCTCAAGACCCCGGCGCAACATGCCGTCGAAGGAGTGGCGGATCCCTCGCCCCAGAAACGTCACCGCCACAAGTCCCACGGTGGCGAAAAGAGCCGACCACAAAATGTGGGCGTGCCCCCAACCCAAAACAGCGTCGCCGCCAAACGACGACGGATTGAAATGGGGCAAGAGCGCGCCCATCTCGATCCACGCCAGGATCCAGATTTCGGTGGCTTGAACGAGCACAAGCAACAACCAAAACGGCGCCTCGACCACGACAGAGCTCACCATGGCCAGGGGAAACATGGCGAACAAGAACGGGCTTTCGAGTCCACCCGTGGCCAGGGCAGCCGCGGCCTGTCCGACCGCCGCGAAGCTCATGTTGAGCGCGAAGGATCTCCGTCCCATGCCGTGCCGTCTGTGGCGAAGCGCCTCGCGCACAAACAGCGCCATGGCGGCAATGCCTAGGGTGACCAGCAAGCCTCGACGCCACGGCGCAACGGGCGCCAGCAAGAGCCACACCACCAAGCCGACCATCACGGGCACGATGGCCAGACGCACGGAAACCACCCGGCCGAACAGCCGCGAAAGCTCTTCGCGCTGAATGTCCTCGAACCCGGGTGGCGGCGGTGTCTTTGGCATGGCAGCCGGAATTCCCGACATCATACGCGAAGCAAGTCCAGTGCCCCCTATCGGGCAAAGTCGCGGCCGAGCGCCTTGCTCAACCCGGCGTGCGCCACACCCAGGCGGCCGCGCGCATCGGCCAAGGCCACATCGGCCTGATAGAGGCGGTCGTTGGCGTCTAGCACTTCAAGCGAGCCCGCGACGCCGGCCTCGAAGGTTCGCTTGGCCGATGCCGCCGCTTCGGCGGCGAAGGCACACTGGCGCTCCGCCAGGCGCAGTCGTTCGGCCGCCACGCCAACATCGCGAAGCGCATCCGCCACCTCTTGCGCGATGGCCAGGCGCTGTCCCGCCGCCGCTGCCCCCGCGCCTTCACTCTCGGCTTCAGCCTGCGCACGCTTGCTGCCGCCGTATCCGCCATCGAAGAGCGGCCAGGTCGCATCCAAGGTCAGCCGCCATCCGTCCTTCTTGCCCGTTGGATAGGGCATGTCCGAGGCGAACGCGGTTGCAGTGCCCGAGAGCTGGGGCAGAAGGCGCAACCGCGCGGACAGCATCTCGGCGTCGGCCCCTCGGATCCTGGCCGCGTCGGCTTGCAGTTCGGGCCGCTGGCCAAGAGCCTCGGCAACCAGCGCGGTAACCAGCACTTCGTGGCCCGCTGGTGCATCCGCGTTTGGCGATGCTCCCGGCAGCACGCGCACCGGCTCGGACCTGCCCAGCAGCACGCCCAATGCAAGACGCGCCCGTTCCAGCTCGGCCCGCGCGCGCACCAGATCGCTCTGCCGCTTCACCAGTTCGGTGTCGGCCTTGAGCACCGTAAGAGTTGCCGCCTCACCCGCTGCCACCATGCGCGCTGAAGTCTGGCGATGTTCCTCTGCGGTCTCGACCGCGCGCTCGGAAGCCGCGACGATCTCCTCGGCCGCGAACGCAGCCCACGCCGACTGCACCATGACCGCGCGCAATTGCAGGCGAATCGCCGCGGCGGTTGCCACCGCGGCCTCGGTCCCGCGCTGGGCCGCGGCCCGATCCGCCCACGCGTTCGGCACCAGCAACGGCACCTTGACCGACCCCGAAACCGTCCACGCGCCAATCGGCTGAATGTAGAGCGTACCGGGAAACCCAGGCGGTGGCGCCTGGCCAATCGCCTGGAACAGATTGCCAAGATCAACCTTGGCCTCTGCGCTGTTGCGCGCATATCCGCCCGCCGCCACGACTTGCGGCAGAAGTGGCGACGAGGCCGACCCAACCAGCGCCCGCGCCTGCGCCACGCGGCTTTTCGCCTCGGCCAGCGCGAAGTTCTTGGCATCCAGCTCACCCAACGCCTGGTCCAAGCTAAGCGTGCGCAAGTCGTCCGCCGCGACCGGACTGGCCGCGGCCAGCACCGCGAACATGGACAAGAATACCTTCTTCATCGTGCCTCCCGGCGGGCGCCCATGCGCCGCCAGCAAAGCAAAGACGATGCCGCCACGAACCCGCGCACAAGCCCAGCCCCTCCGCGCCCTGACCGCCGACATCCCCGACACCCCAGCCGGAAAACCGGACAGCACCGCGCACTGATGACCGGTCCAAGAATTGGACGGGTCATCAGAAGCCGAGCCAAGGGCTCGGCCGCAGGTGGGGTGAAGTCCGCGAATTTACTTCGCGGACGAGGGGCGGGCCGCGGCCCGCCCTTTCAAAATGTTCAAGACGGGTCCATTTGTGGACACGTCTTGGGCCGACGTCACCTGAATCCCGCGACCCGTGAGTGGAATCCAAAGGACTAGAAAAGATTCCGTCCTACCCCAAGGAGAAGCCATGAGTACCGCCCTCAACATCGCCCACACCCCTGCCTTCGCGTCCGACAAGCCAGCACGCGGACTCCCTATCGCCCTTTGGATCGTCCAGATCCTTTTGGCCCTCATCTTTGGTTTCGCCGGGGCCATGAAGGTCTTCACCCCCATCGAAGAACTGGCCAAGAACGCAGCCTGGATCAGGGACTCCGAACTCCTGATCCGCTTCATCGGCATCTCCGAACTCTCGGGCGCGCTCGGCATGCTCCTGCCCTCCCTAACCCGCATCAAGCCCAAGCTGACAAGCCTGGCCGCCGTGGGTCTCTTCACCATCATGGTTCTCGCCACTGGATTTCACCTGATGCGCGGCGAAGCCAAGTTCACCCCCATGACGCTGGCCATTGCCGCGCTGGCCGCCTTCGTCGCCTGGGGCCGCTTCCGCAAGGCGCCGATTGCCGCAAGAACCGCGGGAACGAAATAGCAAACCGCGGCCCGCCGGCTCTCCAAGCACCCCCGCCGGTTATCCATACACCCGCGCCCTTCCAAGAGCACCTAGCCGCGCACCCACGCCAGGACCCCATCCGCCCTTCTCGGCACGAAGGTTGCTGCGCTCCCCTTCATGAGTCGTACCCTGGCTATCTTCACGCTGGCCTTGCTTGTGCTGGGTCTGCATTTCGTCGAACCGATCGCGCGCCGTGAGCACCAGGCAGCAAGGAGTGCGTTGTGAAACGTGTGGCTATCCTCTTCACCCTCCTCGTCGGCGTGCTCGGCACCTTGCTCTTCGTCCGCTTGCGCATGCAGGGGCAAGCGCTGCGCGGGCCGGCGGGCGGGTCGGCCGAGATCGAGGGCACGCAGATCGATCTCGCCTCGCGCATTGGGGCGCGCATCGAACGCATCCACGTCAAAAAGGGCGACGCCGTGAAGAAGAACGACCTCCTCTTGACCTTCGACTGCGCCGACTCGCGGGCCGCGGTTGCCGAACTGGAGGCGCGCTTGCTCGCCGCCGAGGCGCAGGCGCGCGCGGCTGAATTGTCGACCGGGGCCGCACGGGGCAATCGCCAGGTGGCGGCCTCGGCCAAGGTCGCGGCCGAGGCGCAAGCCGCTGCGCTGTCCGCGCAACGGGATGCGGCCTTGAGGCAATCCAAGCGCCTGGAGATGCTGGCCAACGACGTCGCGTTGTCCAACCGCGATCAAACCAAATCATCCGCCGAGGCCCTTGAACAGCAGGTCAGGTCCATGCAAGCCCAGGCCGCGGCCAATCAAGATCAGATGCAGTCGGCCGGGGCGACCTGGCGGGCGTCGAGCGCCCAGGCCCAGGCCGCGCAAGAATCGGCCCACGCCGTCGCGGCGAATCTACAGCGCGGGCGCCTGCTGGCCGCGGAGTGCGAGGTGCGCGCCCCACGCGACGCCTGGGTGTCCGAAGTGCCGCACGAAGAAGGCGAACTGCTCGCGCCCGGGGCTGTCGTCATCCGCCTGCTCGATCTGCGCGAAGTGCGCGCCACCTTCTACCTGGCCAACGCCGAACTTGGCGCCGTCAAGCCGGGCGCCGCAGTCGAGGCCATGGCCGACGCCTATCCTGGCGAGCGTTTTTCCGGACACGTGTCGAATGTCGCCTTCAAGGCCGAATTCACCCCGCGCAACATCCAGACCCGCAGCGATCGCGACCGCCTCGTCTATCCCATCGAAGTCGTGCTGGCCAATCGCGACGACAAGCTGCGCGCCGGCATGCCGGTGGACATCACCCTGGTGGGAACCGGCCGGCCATGACCATGGTCGCGGCGCTGGCGCTAGTCCGCCGGTTCGGCAACACGCGTGCCCTCGACGGGCTTTCCTTCGCCATCGAGCGCGGCGAACTCTTCGGTTTGGTCGGCGCCGACGGTGCGGGCAAGACCACCGCCATCCGCGCCCTGGCCGGGCTCATCGCCCTCGACAGCGGAAAGGCCGTGGTCGCTGGCCGCGATCCCGCTGCCGGCGGTGCGGCCGTGCGCGAGAGCCTGGGACTCGTGCCCCAGCAGGCGAGCCTTTACCCCGATCTGTCCGTGGCGGAAAACCTGCGTTTCTTCGCCCGCCTGTTTTGTCTGCCAAAGAAAGTCTTTCGTGAGCGCGCCGAACGTTTGCTCGGCATCACGCGCCTGGCGCCCTTTGCCGATCGCCGCGCCGACGCCTTGTCGGGCGGCATGTACAAGAAGCTGGCCCTGGCCTGTGCGCTGCTGCATCGCCCTGAAGTTCTGCTGCTCGACGAGCCTACCGTGGGCGTGGATCCGGTCAGCCGGCGCGAGCTATGGGCCCTGCTGCACGAATTCGTCAACGACGGCATGACCGTGCTTTTGTCCACGCCCTACATGGACGAGGCCGAGCGCTGCCATCGCGTGGCGCTGGTGCACCAAGGACGACTGCTCCTCGCTGGCGAGCCGCACGTCTTGCTGGAGGCATTCGCGCGCGAGCGGGAAGGCTCCCCGCCCACCTTCGAAACCCTGTTCCTGGCTCGTCTAGAGCAGGCCGAACAGGCCGACCACGAGCAAAAAGAGCGGCCGTCATGAACGCGGCCACCATCGAGGCCGTGGATCTGTGTCGCGATTTTGGCAAGTTTCACGCTGTCGACAAAGTGTCGTTCTCCGTCGAGCGCGGCGAGATCTTCGGCTACCTCGGGGCCAACGGAGCGGGCAAGTCCACCACCATTCGCATGCTGTGCGGGCTGCTCGCGCCGTCGAGCGGTCAGGCGCGCGTGGCGGGCTTCGACGTGGGCCGCGAGCCCGAGGCAGTGAAGGCGTCCATCGGCTATATGTCGCAAAAGTTTTCGCTGTATCTCGACTTGCCAGTCAAACACAACGTGGACTTCTTCGGTGGCGCCTACGGCCTGTCGGGACGGGCGCTGGCCACTCGCGCGGCCGAGGTGCTCGAACAGTGCGGCCTGGCCGGACACGAAGACGCGACCACCGGCGCCCTACCGGGCGGACTTCGCCAGCGCCTGGCCCTGGCGTGCGCCATCTTGCACCGGCCGGCAGTGCTGTTTCTCGACGAGCCCACCGCGTGCGTGGATCCGCAGGCGCGCCGACTATTCTGGCACGTCATTCGGCAGTTGGCGTCCGAGGGAACCACCATCTTCGTCACCACCCACTACCTTGACGAGGCCGAATACTGCCGGCGCATCGGTCTGATGGCAGCGGGAAAGCTGATTGCCCTCGACACGCCCGCAGCGCTCAAGCGCGCCTACGTCCCCGGCCGCGTGCTCGCCGTGCGCGGGCGCGACTTGGCAAATGCAGCGGCAATTCTGCGCGGGCAGCCTGGGATCGCCGCGGTCGAACCGTTCGGCGCCGGATTGCATTTGCAGGTGGCGGCCGAACGCTGGAGCGAAGACTCAATCAAGCGCGCCATAGAGGCCGCCGGTGGACGCGAGGTCGTGGTCGAGGCTGGTGATGCCTCGCTGGAAGACGTGTTCCTGGCGGCCCTGGGACAGGCCCAGGAGCCGGCGGCATGAGCTCTCGGCAAGGACGCTTCTTCCTGCGCGTAGCCGCCATGGCGGGCAAGGAAGTCCTGCACATCCGGCGCGATCCGCGCACCCTGTACATGGCGCTGGCCATGCCGGTGGTCATGTTGCTACTTTTCGGATTCGGCCTCAGCTTCGACATCGAGCACATCCCGTTGGCGGTTCTGGACAGCGACCGCAGCAAATCCTCGCGTGCCCTGGCGTGCAGAATCTTCGGCAGCCACGAATTCGAGTTCGCGGGCGACGTGGACAACAAAACCGCGGAGCAGGCCCTACGCCGCAACCAAGCGGCGGCCGTGCTGGTCGTCCCGGCTGGCTACGAACGCGAACTGCTCGCCGAGCGCACGAGTCCGGTCCAGCTGCTTGTCGACGGCAGCGACGGGAACCTTGCCCGCCAGGTGCTGTCGAAGATCGACGCCATCGTGGGTGGCGAAAGCCTCGGCCGCTCGGGCATCGCCGAGATCGCGCCGCTTTCGGTGAAGATCACCACCCTGTTCAATCCCACGGGCCGCTCGACCTTCTTCTTGGTGCCGGGTTTGGCGGCGTATCTGCTCGCCATCGCGGCCGTGCTCCTCACCGCGCTCACCGTGGCCGGGGAATGGGAGCGCGGTTCGATGGAGCAGCTTTTCGCCTCGCCGGTCGGGCGGCTGGAGATCGTGCTCGGCAAGCTTCTGCCTTACTTGGTGCTCGGCATGGTGCAGTTGCTGCTGGTGCTCGCGCTCGCCACCACGGTGTTTGACGTGCCCGTTCGCGGCAGCCTCGGCATGATTTTCTTCGCCGGGTTTCTCTTCTTGGCCGGCATGCTTGGCCAAGGCTTGCTCATTTCAGTCATCGCGCGCAACCAGCTGGTCGCGACCCAGGCCGGCGCATTGTCGTCGCTGCTGCCCTCGCTGATCCTGTCGGGCATGATCGTCCCCATCGAAAACATGCCGCGCATCCTGCAGGCCCTGACCACGGTCATTCCCGCGCGCTACCTGGTGCACGCCCTACGCACCCTCATGCTCAAGGGCGGTGGGTTGTCCGTGGTCGCGATGGATCTGTTCGCGCTACTGGCTTTTGCCGTCGTGGTGCTGGCCCTAGCCACGCTGCGCTTCAAGCGGAGACTGGCATGACCAAGCGGCGCTGGCCGGTCGAACTTGGTGCCGTCATTCGCAAGGAGGTGCGGCAGACGGTGCGCGACCGGCGCATCATGTTCATGCTCATCGCCGCGCCGCTGTTGCAAACCATCGCGCTTGGCTACGCGGTGGATTTCAATTTCGAGAACGTGCCCACGCTCATCGTCGACCGCGACCACAGTCAGTCGAGCCGGATCCATGCCCGCCGCCTGCTCGCCGATGGCACGCTACTGCGCAAGCCTCTCGACGGAGACGCCCCGGCGGCGCTGGCCAAACTGCAAGTGGGCGAGGCCGCGGCCGCGGTCGTTTTCCCGATCAATCTCGATCGCGACCTTCTCGGAGGCCGCCCGACCGAGGTCCAAGTCATCCTCGACGGCACCGATCCCAATCGCGCCGTAGTGGTGGCGAGCACCGCCGTGCGCTACTTCGGCGAGGCCGCGAAAACCCTCGCCCAGCAACGCTTCGCACGCCTGAATGTTCCCGCGCCGCCTGCCATCCAGGCCATTCCGCGCATCTACTACAACCCAGGCCTCGACACTTCGCCCTTCATGATCCCTGGCGTGATGACCATGTTGCTGGTCATCACCACCACCATCGTCACGGCCATGGGGCTTTCGCGCGAACGCGAGATGGGCACCCTGGAGCAGGTGCTGGTGACCCCGATCCGCCCGCTCTTCTTGTTGGTCGGGAAGATGGCCCCGTTTCTCGTCATTGGCTGCTTCGACGTCTTTCTGGTGCTGACCGCGGGCGTGTGGCTGTTCAAGGTGCCGGTGCTGGGCAGTCCCTGGGTCCTGGTCACCGGCACCTTGCTCTACCTTCTGTGCACACTGGGCATCGGTCTTCTGATCTCGTCGGTCAGCAAAACCCAGCAGCAGTCCTTCCTGGCTGGCTTTCTTTTCATCATGCCGGCCATTCTGCTCTCGGGCGTGATGACGCCTGTGCTGGCCATGCCGTCGTGGCTGCGCGCCATCACCTACGCGAATCCCGTGCGCTACTACATCGAAATCATGCGCGCGACCCTGCTCAAGGGTGCCGGCTTCGCCGACCTGTGGTGGCGCTTGCTCGCGCTCTTCGCCATCGGCTGCGCCATTCTGATCTTCGCCACGCTTCGCTTTCACAAGCGAACCGCCTGAGCCGAGCCGGTCGGGGCGAAAGGCGCGGCGCGTTTTCGCCCGCTCAATTTAAGACCCACGCGGGTTGGTCGATTCTAGCTAGATGGCGTATTTTGCCAGCCCATCCCCATGCCCGAGCCAACACCCGACCTAGCCCACGACTCATCTCCGATGCTGGGCCACAGCCGCGAGCGGGCACTCGCGCTGACCGCCACCATCCGCGTTGTCGCCATGATGGTCTTTCTGGGCATCGGGATCGCCTGGACCTTCAAGCTCGGCATGCCGCCTTGGATCCTCTCGTGGCCCCTGGCCGCTTACCTGGCCCTGGCCGTGCTCGCCTTCGTGTACCGACGGCGCGCGCTGACCATGCGACTCTCTTGGATTCTGCTCTTCCTCGACGTCGGCGTGGCCTTTCTCGTGCACCGGCTAGGGATCTCCGCAGACGGTGGCCTGCCGCACTTCATGGCGGACTGGGGGGTCACCGGCCTCTGCGTTTACACCCTCATTGTGGCCGTGGCGGGTCTTTCTATGCCAGCACGCCTGGTTGTTCCTTTGACCCTCCTTTCGACGGTTGCGGAGCTTGAGATTCTCCACCTGGCAGGGCTTTCGTATTGGTCCATGGCCATGGCAATGTTTGCGCTCACCTTCGTGGCCGTGGCCACGAGCTTGGTACCGCGTAACGCCGAGGCAGCGCTTTCGCGAGGACAGCAGGCAGCCACCGCCATGATGTCCCTCGCCAAATTGCAGGAGCAGCACAAGCAGCTTGAACTCTTGCAGCGCGAGAAGGATACCCTGCTCGAAATCATCGTCCATGACATGCGCAGCCCCGTTGGCGCTGCCCTGCTCTCGCTTGAGTACCTGGCGCTCGAACTCAAGAAGCATCCCAGCCAGGCGCCGTTGCTCGATGCAACCGACGATGCCCTGGGCACGCTCAACAGCCTGAGCGGCATGATCTCGCAGATCCTCGACGTGTCGAAATTGGAAAGCGGCCAGATTACCCTGCGCCTGGATTTCGCCGAGTTGCGGCCGATCCTTGAAGCCACCGTCCGCGAGGCATCCCCAAGAGGCCGCACGCGCTCGATTGCAGTGGACTTCGATGCCCCGGAAGGATTGACGGCCGCCGTGGATCTGCGGTTGTTCCCACGCGCCCTGGAAGTCTTGATCACGCATTCCCTTCGCCACGCGCCCGAGAGAGGTCGCATTCTGTTGGTTGCCTCCGCCGGAACAAACGAGATCCGGGTGTCGATCCACAGCACCGCACCCACCATCCCGAATCCCGAGCGCCAGCGCATGTTCGACAAATTTCCGCCCACGGGCGCCGAGCCCAGGCGAACGTCGGCCTGGGGCGTCGGCCTCTACTTCTGCCGCTTGGTCGCCGCCGCCCACCAAGGAACCATCTCCCTGGACGACGTCGACGGTTGGCCGACCTCCTTCGTGATCCACCTGCCCACCCATAGCAAACCGGCCTAGTCGTTCCGAATTTCAGCCTCTGGTGTTGGTCGATGCGACCTACGGCGTTCCGTGGCATCCAAGGATCGACTTGCAACACCAACACAACGCAGGAGACACGAAAGGTGACGACCATGAGAATGACCAAGGTTTTGGCTCTGACCGCGATGGGTGCACTTTGGATTCCGGCGACCGCCAAGGCTGGCACCTGGGAGCTGGATCCCGTCCACAGCGCCATCGAATTCAGCGTGCGCCACATGATGGTATCCACCGTGAAGGGACAGTTCGAAAAGGTCAAAGGGACCGTGGAACTCGACGACAAGGACGTGACCAAGTCCACCGTTGAAGTCACCATCGACCTCGCATCGGTCAACACCCACGAGCCCAAGCGCGACGGGCACTTGAAATCGCCAGATTTCTTCGACGTAGCCAAGTTCCCATCCGCCACCTTCAAGTCGACCAAGGTGCAGAAGGCCGGCAAGAACAAGCTGAAGGTCACCGGGGATCTGAACCTGCACGGCGTAACCAAGCCGGTGGTTCTGGAAGTCGAAGGACCGACGGAGGCGTTCAAGACACCCTTCGGAACCACCGTGCGAGGCGTTCACGCGACGGCAAAGATCGACCGTAAGGATTTCGAGATCGGCTGGAACAAGATTCTCGACAATGGCGGCGTGATGGTTGGCAACGAGGTCAGTCTGGAACTGAACGCCGAGCTGACAGAGAAAGTAGCTGCGGCGACCGCCGCGGCCCCGGCCGCTCCGGCCGCCAAGCCAGCAGCACCCGCGGCCGCCAAGCCGGCGAAGTAGGTCGCAATCTTGGCGCTACAGTCTCGCGCTGTCTTCTATTGCAGTGGCTGCGCCACGAGCGTGACCAGTTTGCGCACGACCCTTGGGTTCAAGGGTTCGACTTGCCAGACTGGCACGATCCCGCTGGCCGTGCTGGCGATGCGCCGGGTGCTGGCGAGATAGTAGTTGTAGAGGCGCAAGGCCTCGCTCACCGCCTCGGATTCGCGGCGCCAGACTTCGTCGATTGCCGCTAGCTCGCCGCTGGCTAGGGCTTGGGCTTGCTCGCTGCCACCGCCCTCGGCTTGCAGATTCTCGTTGGTGCGATTGTACCTTTCGCGCAGGATTTCTAGCCGCCCACGGGCGCCTTGCAGAAATGCCGTCAGCTCGGCCAGGCGTTCAAGGACGGCGCGACTGGCGACTTCTAGCACCTCGCCGTCGAGCGGCCCCTGCAAGTTGTCCGCGCTGTGCTGCCATTGCTTGAGGGAATAGGCTGTGCGGCGCCCTTCTAAATAATCACCGAGCATCGTGGCCACGCGCATGCGGTGCCTCTCGCATTCGGCCATCGCCTTGCGAATCGACTCGAACAGGGGAGCCAGCCGGTACGCCGGCACCTGGCCGCCTGCCAGCACGCGCATTTCCGCCTCGGCCTGCTTTTGCTCGGCCTCGCTTGCGGCTAGGGCGTTCCATTCGTCGCGCAGAAGGCGCGCCCGCACGTTCATGGCTTCGACGTAGTACTCCTCGGGCGATTCGACCGTGCCGGCGACGAACAGCGCGGTTCGCGTTTCCGGGGCTGGGCCGTTTGCCTGCATGAAGTTGGTGCGGCTCGACTGCAAGACCGTCGAGAGGCCAGTCCGCGTGTAGTCCACGCCGAAACCCATGGCCCAGCGCAGGCTGCCCGTGAGATCCGACTCGACCTCGGTCGAGCTGCGCAGGGTGATGTAGCGCCAGCGGAAGGGATGCTCGCGCTTGAAAAAGGCGCCAGCGCGAGCCGTGAAGGCTTCGCCCTGATACTGGCTTTCGGCCGCAAGCACGCGGCGGACAGCGGCTTCCAGGAAACTATCCCACCCGCCCACGCTGGTGTAGCGATTGAGGTAGCTCTCGCGCACGGCCATTTCGAATACGCTGGAGGCGCTGTCCGACGGCGCTCGAACTTGCTCCATCAACCCGGCAGACAATTCCAGCCCCGGCAGTTGCGTGGTCAGTCCGCCGCGCAGGTTGGGCTGAAGGTGATAGCCAAGGTGGGAAAAGCCGCCATACCACCCGAGGTTGCACCGATTGTCCTGGCAACGCGTGATGGTTCCCGAGTCGTTCAGCGCACCGACCTCGAAAAGCGCGCCCAATCCCGCCACGGTCAGCGCAAGCAGCCCCTGGTGGCTGGCAATCTGGTGCTTGCGCGCGTCCCATTCTTCCTGTGTCTGGGGAAAAAACGGCTGCTGCGCCAGCATGAAGACGCCGAGGTCCATGAATTCCCGTGCGTTGAAGTAGTGCAGGATGGAATTCGCGAGCTGACTGCCGCTCTGCTCGCCGTTCAGGATATCCAGGTTCACCGCGATCAGGCCGACCGAATCCACGGTCAGGTTCTGGATCCTGCGGCTGCGGATGTCGTCGAGCCGGGTCATCTGCGCAACCATCTGGTCGAACACGGGGTAAGCAACGTGCAGAGGCGCGAGACTCAGCTTGTACGACGTTGAATCGCTCAGCTCCCAGGGGTTGCCCACCAGACGGTCGATTTCGCTCTCGACGTTGAAGAGTTCGATCTTGTTGAAAAAGTCGAGCAACTGGCCACGCGACTTGGTTCCCAGTTGCGTCGTCAGCTCGGTGAGAACGCGCAAAAGATCGCCAAAATCGTTCTGCAAGCGATTCTGGCCGAACTGGGCGTGGGCCGGCTTGGCAACGGCAAGCGAGAGCGCCATGACCAGCGTCAGGGGCAAAAGCAAACCCGGCCCGCGCGAGAAGCGCCCGCGCGCGCGGTGGAACCGGCTGCTTGCGGCTGGCGGTGGTGGCATCCCCGGCGGTCACCCGTCGCAGGGCAGTATACACCGGATGCCTCCGCCCCCTGCGCATACCCCTTGATTCCTGCGCCAACCTGGCATAATCCCGTGCCGTCCGGCCCGTAGCGGCCGCGTCACCAGCCCCAAGACCGTACGTCAAGACCGACTCTGCCCAACCAAAGGATCCCTGACATGCCCGAGATGAATATCATCCAGGCCATCAACGACTGCCTGCACGTGGAAATGCAGCGTGACAGTCGCGTCGTCGTGCTGGGCGAGGACGTGGGCCATTTTGGCGGCGTCTTTCGCGCCACCGTGGGACTGCAGCAGGAATTCGGCCCCGACCGCTGCATGGACACGCCGCTGGCCGAGAACGGCATCGTGGGCGCGGCCATCGGCATGGCGCTCTACGGCCTACGCCCGGTGGCCGAAATCCAGTTCGCCGACTACGTCTATCCCGCCTTTGATCAGATCGTGAATGAGCTGGCCAAGATACGCTACCGCTCGGGTGGCGAGTACACCGCACCGGTGGTGATTCGCATGCCCGCGGGCGGCGGCGTGCGCGGCGGACACTACCATTCGCAGTCGCCCGAGGCCGTGTTCATCCACACGCCGGGCTTGCAGGTCGTCTATCCGTCCAACCCGGCGGACACAAAAGGACTGTTGACGTCCGCTATTCGCGGCGAGGATCCGGTGATCTTCCTCGAACCCAAGCGCTTGTACCGCACCAGCCGCGGCGAGGTTCCGGCCGGCGAGTACACGGTGCCCATCGGACAGGCCAAGGTCGTGCGCCGGGCCGCCGCGCGCTCCGAGCGCTCGGTCACCATCCTCGCCTGGGGCAGCATGGTGCACACGTCGATGGAGGCCGCAGACAAGGGCGCAGGTATTGGCTACGACATCGAGCTCATCGATCTGCGCACGCTGCTGCCCTTCGACCTCGAAACCATTCTCCAGTCGGTGCAGAAGACCGGCCGCGTGGTCATCGTGCACGAGGCGCCGCGCACCTGCGGCTTCGGCGCCGAGCTGGCGGCCTCGATCCAAGAGCACGCGCTGCTACACCTCGAAGCCCCCATCCTACGCGTGACCGGCTTCGACACTCCGTTCCCGTACACCCTCGAACCTGAATATTTGCCCGACAAGGATCGCATTCTGGATGCGATCGAAAAAGTCACCACCGGCTAGGAGGAACCATGGCCTACGAATTCAAATTGCCCGACATCGGCGAAGGCATGGCCGAGGGCGAGATCGTCCGCTGGCTGGTCAAGGAGGGCGACACGCTGGCGCAAGACCAGCCCATGGTCGAGGTCATGACCGACAAGGCGACGGTCGAGATCGCGACGCCGCACGCGGGCCGCGTGCTCGAACGGCGCTTCAAGGAGGGCCAGCGCTGTCCGGTGGGGGCGATCCTGATCGTAATCGAGGTGGCCGCAGACAACGACAAGACGCCGGCGGCGAGCATGGGCAAGACGCCCGGACCTGCGACGGAGGGCGCGAGCGGCGGCATTCTGGCCACCCCAGCCACGCGCAGAATGGCGCGCGAGATGGGCGTGGATCTGGCGAAGATCAAGGGCTCGGGGCCAGGTGGCCAAATCACCATTGCCGACCTGCGAGCGGCCAAGGTCGGCACAGGCTCCGACGACGCCTTCGACAATCAGCCCACGCCCAGCGTTTCCACCACGTCGGTCGGCGACGTTCGCATCCCGTTCCGCGGCGTGCGCCGCATGATCGCCGAGCACATGGTGCTGACCCAACGCCAAGTCGCGCAATTCACCTACGTCGAGGAGATCGACTGTACTGAACTGGTAGAACTGCGCGACAAGGCCGAGCGGCGGCTGGCCGGGCACGGCATCAAGCTGACCTACCTGACCTTCTTCGTGAAGGCCGCGGTGGAGGCGCTGCGCAAGCACCCGCAGCTCAACGCTACCCTCGACGAACCGGCAGGCGAAATCGTGCAACGTCGCGAGTACCACATCGGCATCGCGGCCCAGACGCCCGAGGGCCTGATGGTGCCGGTGATTCGCCACGCCGACCGCCGTTCGCTGCTCGACCTCGCGCGCGAGATCGATCGCCTGGGCGTGGCGGCCAAGAATGGTCGCGTGTCGCCGCGCGATCTCGGCGGTTCGACCTTCACCATCACCAGCCTCGGAACCTTGGGCGGTATTGTGGCCACGCCCATCGTGAACTACCCCGAGGTCGCCATCCTGGCCATCCACAAGATCGCCAAGCGCCCAGTCGTGGTGGACGACAAGATCGTCATCCGCGACATGATGAACCTGTCGTTGTCCGTGGATCACCGGCTGGTCGACGGTTACGACGCCGCCACCTTCGTGGCCGAGATGAAGGCCTCGCTGGAAACGCCGGGCCTGATCTTTCTCGACCAGACGTAGAGCAGCATGGCATTGCCACCCGAGAAACGCCGTTCGGGACAGCTCACCTGCGAAAGCGTGGAGATCTGGTCGGACGAGGACTACGCCCGGGCGACCGGGCTTTTCCAAATTCTGGACGAGCAGGGCCGCGTCGACGACGGGAAATTGCCCGAGCTTTCGCCTGCGGCGCTCTTGCGCATGTACGAAGGCATGCTTCTGTCGCGTGTACTCGACGAGCAGCTTTTGCCGCTGCAGCGCCAGGGCCGCATCAGCCACTACTTCGAGGCGCGCGGCCAAGAGGCTGGCCCCATCGCGGGAGCCGAGGCCATCGCCAAAACGGACTATTTCGTTCAGGGTTTGCGCGAAGGCGCGGCGGCAATCTACCGTGGCCTGCCTCTGGCCAAATACGTCGCCCAAATCCTGGGTACGGCCCACGATGCTGGGCACGGCCGTCAGATGCCTTGCCATGTCTCATCGGCCGAGATCCGGCACGTCAGCACGTCGTCCTCGGTGGCCTCGCAGATCCCGCACGCGGTGGGCATCGCGTGGGCGGCCAAGATCCGCAGGGCGAGCGACATCGCCCTGTGCTTCTTCGGCGACGGCGCCACCAGCGAGGATGACTTTCACGCGGGCCTCAATTTCGCCGGCGTGTACAAGGCGCCCGTAGTGTTCGTCTGCCAGAACAATCAGTGGGCGATCTCCACGCCGGTTGCGGCGCAGACCGAGTCCAAGACCCTGGCGGTCAAGGGCCTGGCCTACGCCGTCCCGTCGCTGCGCGTGGACGGCAACGACGTCCTGGCCATGTACTCGGCGATCAAATCGGCGGTGGACACGGCCAGGTCGGGAAATGGCCCCACCTTCATCGAAGCCGTCACGTATCGGCTGGGTGCGCATTCGAGCGCCGACGATCCGACCCACTATCGGGATAGCGGCGAGCACAAGACCTGGCAAAGGCGCGATCCCTTGCTTCGCTTTGCAACCTGGCTCGAACAGCAGAAGATCCTGTCGGCCGAGCAGCGAGCCGCGATGAGAAGCCGCATCGGCGATGCCATTCGCGCGGCCATCGCCAGCGAGGAAGCCGCAGGTCCGCCGCCGGTATCGAGCCTGTTCGAAGACGTCGTTGCAAAGCCGTCTTGGCTGCTTGAAGAGCAGAAGGCCGGACTATTGCGCTAGCCGTCTCCGCCCGAAAAAAAGCGCGCAGGCAATCACGAGAAGGCTCGCGATCGAGATGGCCAGCCCCGTCCAAAGACCTGGCGGCGCAAACGAGAGCACAATCCGGTGGCGCCCCGCCGCGATGGGAACTGCGCGCATGGCAAGGTTCGCGCGCAAAACCGCGGCCACCTGGCCGTCCACCGTCGCAGACCACCCCCGATCGAACTGTTCGAGAAAAACTGCGAGTGCTGGCGCGGCGGCCTCGCATTCCGCCTCGATACGCGCGTGCGCGAACGCGGTCAACCGGCAGCCGCCCGCATGCTCCATCACGGGCTCGCCGACCGCTAGGCTGGCGGGTGGCGTCGGTAACGGCGCCAGAATCACTTGCTTGCCGGCGATCACATCCGGCGCAAACACCGCTGGCCGCGCGAGCGCATCGGGCAGAATTGCCGCTGCCCTTGCCAGATAGACCCGTGGCAAAGCATCCGCCACGCGGACAAGCCGCACGCCGGGAACGGGATCAAGGAGCGGAAGGAGGCCAGGGCGGTCCGCCCCGGGGGCTGGAAGAATCGCGTACTCCACCCCGGCAAGCCGGAGCAGGTCGAGCCCCGTGGCCCGCCCGCCAAGCCAAAGCGAGGATAACGTCGCGGGCATGGCGGCGTCGTACCCTGGGATGGTCGCGATGCCAAAGCTGCCGGCATGGTTGTCGATCAAGGTGCGCACCAGATTGCGCTGCACCTCTGCGACCGAGGTGGGCGGCGCCACTGCCGCGATGGCGGCATCGACGTTTTCCGATCGATAGACGCGCGGCGGAGCCATCGCCTCGCGTGCGCGCGCGTCCGCGAGAACGGCGCTCGCGGCGGCGGGCTCGGCCGCGAGCAACTCGGAAGGTCCGAAGTTCTGCAAGGCGAAGACCGCTTGGGCGAGATCGACCGCCACCACACAGGCGAGCAGCGAACCGGCGAATCGGACCTTTCGCTGGGCGGCCCACACCGCGGCGGTCGCGGCGAGCGCAAACGCCAGCCCGCTCACGGCGCTCGATCTGATCTGCGCCACCACCGCCACCGGAAACCACACCGCCACCAGCAAGAGCACCACGAGCACGGCGGCTACGAGCAGCCCCCGACGCAACACGCGCTGCTGGCCTTCGAGCAACCGGGCGGCGCCGAGCCCAGCCAGCAAGGACGCGCAGGCAACAACCAGCGAAAGGTATTTCTCGGGACCTCGCATGTAGGCCAGGGGCGGAACAAGCGTGCGAATCACCGCATGCGCTCCGGTGTGTTTTCCGAAGGCGGCGAGAAGCGCGAGAAGGGCAACCACGAAGAGCGTGACGGCCAATTTGCGCTTTCGGCCGAACGCCAGCAGCGCCAGCACCAGCACGCTGCTGCCGAGATAGCAGCCGAAAAGGAGCGGCCTTTGCCCAAGCCCGGGTTCTCCCACCCAGTCTCCCGCGGGATAGGCGGTGTAGGGATCGCCCATCGCGCCTGGCGCGATCATCTCCGCCAGCCGCCAGGGATGAAATGAGCCGACCTCCGCGGTGTCGCGTGAAAGCGGCGCGGTGCGAGCCGTGGCCTGCACTGCGTGCTTGACAGGCAAAATCGCGGCCGCCGCCAGAGTGGCGGAAAGAACAGCGGCGGCGCAAGCACCCACGCCGAAGCGCCAGGCCCACGTGCGGAGGCTCGCTGCCGCCATGTCCCTTGTCTCAAGCGCATCGCCGACGGCCACGCCGAGCGCGAAAGCGGCGGCCAGAAAGGGAAAGAACACCTCGCCGGTCAGAAAACAAAGGCCAAAAGGGATCGCCGCCCCCGCAGCCGCGCTGGCGCAAGCGCGCAGCGATCCCGCGGCACAAATCGTCCGCGAAAGATGGACCATGCCCAGGGCGCACCAGGGGATATAGGCGCCAGCGATCAAGCGAAGGCCTGCGGTGACCTCGGAGGTCGTGGTGCCCGACAGCCCCCAAGCCAATCCAGCCACGAGCGCGGGGATCGCGGCGTCCTTGGTCAGACGGCGCGCGAGAGTCATCATGCCAACCGAGCCGAGCAGGATGTGCACGAACAGGAAGAAAGACGTCGAGCGCGGCGACTGCTTGGCCAGCAGCAGGATATTCGGGGGATAGAAGACCTCATTGAGGGGATTCGCCAGCGTCGACAGACCAAGGCCAATCAGCGGATTCCACAGGGGCGACTCCGCATGCGAGAGGCTGTGGCTCAGAAATGTTTGCTCGGGATAGATCCATCGGCCGACATCCCGCTGGTAGAGGACCTGTCCGAAAAACAGGGGCACATAGGCCAGCCCAACCAGGGCCACGAGAATCAGAAAAGGCGCCACCTTGCCGGCGCGCTTGTGTTCCATGAACTAGTTCCGCCCGTCAGAAGAGCGGCCATGTTTCGGCCGGCGAGGCGCCCGGCCGGCGAGGCGCGACGAGGGCGCATACTTGACGTATGTAACCGAGGAGCAACGAAGCCGGGCGGGATGCATCGACGACCCAAACATGGTTGAAATTCTGACGGGCGGAACTAGGTCTTTTCCAAGGCCTCGCGGATCTTGTCCAGCAGTTCTTCCGTCGTGTACGGCTTCTGGATGAATCCGGCCAGTCCCTTGCCCGCGAATCGGTTGACGATGTCCTGTTCGTTGTAGCCCGAACTCAGGATGACCCTCACCCCAGGCTTGAGCCGCCGCATCTCGCGGTAGCAGGCCTCGCCGTCGGCATGAGGCATGGTTAGATCCAGAATGACCAAGCTGATGCTGTCCTTGTCGCCGGCGAACTTGTCGATGGCTTCCCGACCGTCGGCGGCGAGGATGACCTCGAACCCCGCCCGTTGCAACATCCGGCGTCCCAGGTTGCGAATGGTTTCCTCGTCGTCGGCTAGCAAGATCTTCCCCGAGGCGTGGTAGCCGGCGGACTTGTACGTCGTGGGTTGCCGCGTGCTCACCGAGCTTTCACTGGCGGGAAAGAGCAGCTTGAAGGTCGTTCCGCGGCCGGGTTCACTGTAGACCTTGATGGCGCCATGATGCCCGCGCATGATGCCAAGCACCGCGGCCAGGCCCAGCCCGCGCCCGGTGAACTTGGTCGAGAAGAATGGGTCGAAGATCCGATCCATGGTGGACTTGTCCATGCCATGACCGGTGTCCGCGACTTCCAAGTAGACATAGTCCCCGGGCTGCAGTCGGTCAGCGCCAAAACATCCCTTGAGGTAGTCGGCCTCGCAGAAGGCAAGGCCCACCGTGATCGAGATGACCCCGCTACGCTCGCCGATGGCCTCCGAGGCGTTGACGATGAGATTCATGAGAACCTGCCGGAGTTGCGTCGCATCGGCTTCGACCGCGGGGATCCCTTGCGAGAAGTGGTACTTGAGCACGGCCTTCTTGCTGATGCTCACGGTGAGCAAGTGGCCCATCTCCTGGACCAGCTCGCAAAGATCCAAGGGCTCGATGATGAATCGGCCGCGGCCGCTGTAGGCGAGAAGTTGGCGGCAGAGATCTGCGGCCCGTCGAGCGGCGACCTCGATACCTTCGAGGCTGGCGCGCGAAGGAGCGAGCGGCGACATCTCGGTTTTGGCCAGGTCGGCATTGCCCAGGATCCCGGTGAGCAGGTTGTTGAAATCGTGTGCGATGCCGCCCGCGAGCACCCCCAGGCTTTCCAGCTTCTGACTATGAAGCATCTGCTGTTCGAGGTTCCGTTGCTCCGTGATGTCGCGGCCCACGGACAGCACCACGGATTTTCCGCCCAGTTCGAACGGGCGCCCGAAGATCTGCATGGTGCGGATCTGTCCGTCGCGGCGCCGCATCTTGAACTCCAGCCAGTCCACGCTCTTGCCCTGGGCCAGTTCGGCGTACATGGCATCGCGCTGATTCGGATCCACCCACGTTGACAATTCGCGCGTCGACTTACCCAGGATCTCCTCGCGTGGGTATCCCAACGTCGCGCAAAAGCCGTCGTTGCAGGCGATGATGGTGCCGTCCTTCTCGGCCAGGGTCACCGGCCCCGGAATCAGTTCGAAGATACGCCGAAAGCGCTCTTCCGACTCGCGCAAGGCCTGCTCTTTGAGCGTGCTCTCGGTGACATCCTGGATGATGCCGACCATGACGATCGGCTGGCCGGACGCATCCTTTTCCAATTCACCCATGCCGTGAACCGAGCGCACGCTACCGTCGTTGGCTCTGACCAGTCGATAGCGCCGGTCGAAGTTGCGGCCCGCAAGGACGACATCCTCGATCAAGTAGCGGTGCATATCCTCGCGATCCTCGGGATGCACCAGACTGAGCCAACCCGCGAGATCGCGCTGAAAGTCGTCCTCAATACCGAAGAGAACATTTAGCGCTTGCGAGCTTCTCCAGGTGCCTTTGGCGATGTCGAAACGGTAGGAGCCGATGTGAGCGACGTGCTGGGCACGCTGCAGGTACCATTCGCTCTCGCGCAGTGCCCGTTCGCTCCGTCTTCGTTCCGAGATATCGAGAAAGACAGTGGCGAACTGCCGGGTTCCGAAAGGCACCACACTGATGTCGTAGAAGCGGTCGAAGGGCGCAAAGTGGGTTTCAAACCGGGCGGGCGTTCCGGAGAACACCGCGCGGGCGAATTCGGCCAGGTAGGGCGGCTCCGGGGTTCCGTAGACCTCGGTCGCGAGCCTACCGACCGCCTCGAAAGCGGCGACCCCGACGTAGGCGTCAAATTGCGGATTCACATCCAGGATGCGGTAGTCGGTCGGGTTGCCAGCCTCGTCGCAGACCAATTCGTGCAGGGCGACCCCTTCCACCATGTGGAGGTAAAGTGATCGAAAGATTTCGCGGCCATCGAACTTGAATTGTTCCGTGCCGTCTTTGGCCATTCATTCTCCAACAGAGTCGCGGGAAGGGACGCGTGGCGCCCGCGTTTCTCGACGAGAATGTTACCAGCAGATGGGCCTGACTGTCACGCCGATTGGAGAAATGCAGCGTTAGTTTGGCGTGAATGCATAGACTTGATTATCCGCTGCAACGAAGACGCGACCATTGGCAATGATGGGCGTTTCGAACTTCTGCACGGAGGACATGGTGTCCGTGTTTGTCCCACCCGCAAAGATGGACGTCCCCGTATCTCCGTCGAGACCGTAGAGTTTGTTGTCGTTGCCCACGATCCACACCACGGCATCCGTTCCTTGCGCATCCGTGGCGCTGACCGCTGGAGAGTCCTGGGTCGCCGGACCGCCACACCAAGCCATGGAGATAGCTGGCGGATTCGCCGATGCGATCTTGATCGCGGCAAGCCCACCGGACTGGCCAGAGGGGCACCCTTTGCCCGTGCCCTTGAAAACGACGTAGGTTCCCTGCGCCGTGGTGTAGGCCGCGGCCGCGTTGATGATCGACCCCGAGGCGACCGAAGCCAGCCCGAGCGGACTCGTGATGCCGCCGAAGTTGCTGCGGTCGAGCAAGTAGGCATTGCCGTCCTTGCCCAGACCGATGATCAAGGCCGAGGGCGTGGCGCCGGCAACATTGAGAACCACGGGCGCGGTCCCGCCAATGTCCGTATCAGCATTGTCGAGAGCTACCCAGTTGGTGGGCGTAAAGTAGTCGGCGCTCTGACCGCTGAAGACGAGCGATGGTGGCAAGCGGAAGATGGTTTCGCCGTCTTGCCAAGTCGGGGGCGCTTTGAAGGCATTGGACTGGCTTTCGGTGTTGCCAGTGGCGAAGAAAAGCGACTGCCCATCCGAAGAGATCCCGCCCGGCGCCCAAACGCCCCCAGCCACTGCTCGGCTGGCCCAGGCGCTGACCTGGGTGGGATCGCTGGTCGAGACGCCGACGATCCAACCGTGATAGACGCCGCAGTCGCCGATGTGACCGCCGAAGGGCACGAACACCTTGCCGCCAAGCAAAGCCAAGGCCCCGCGCTGATTCTGAGGCAAGGAATCGAAGGTCGTGGCGCCGGCCGTGACAGTGCTATTGAGATCGACCGGCCATCCTGATTGGATCGTCCCCGTGCTTGCGTCGAGTGCGAAGACCTTGTGTTGCGCGGTCGCGTTCGCGCTGGCGATGGTCATGGCATCCAGGTAAATGGTGCGCGTGGCGGGATCGATGACGGGTGTGCCGGTGATACCGAGGGGATCGATGTTTCCGCAATTCGCCTTGAGCGTGGCCAAACGCGATCTGGGCAAGGGCGTGCCGAGGGACTGATCCCACACCGGTTTGCCACCGCTTGCGGCATCGAAGGCGTAGACATGGTTCTGCTCGGTGGCCACGATGACAAGATCGGGAGAACCGCCCGTGCCGGCAAGGTAGAGCGGCTGGGCGTAGGTCGGTCCTAGAATCGTCGCGCCGGCAAAGGCCGGATCCACATGCAGATTGGCAATCGCGGCCCTGCTGAGCACGGGATCCACGTAGAATCCGTCGCGGGAGGCGTTGTTGTGGTGCTGGAGCACCGACACGTGCCCGCTTGATCCTCCTGTGCCGCTGCCGTCCGATCTGGTGTCAGGGGCGCCAGCCTCGGTGGTTTGCAATCGGGCGCTGCCGGAACTGCACGCCCCGGCCACCATCGCCAGGGCAAGAACCGGATGTGGACTGCGCATCAGCGGAGATCTCCAACGAGGCCTTCAAAAGGGGACCAATATACTCCTCTTTAGTGTGGGATGCCCGCGTTGCGCCGTTCGTCGCAAGGGATCCCAGAACTCTGCTGCCTTTCAGCGCAGAAAGTCCGAATCAGCGGCGATTCACTGGCATCCAAGCGGACCTAAGGAGGGATTTGGCATGATAAGAACGACTATCCGATCGCCGGGCAGCGTGCTGTCGGCGCTATTTGTTTCCATGACTTTGCTAGCTTGTTCCGACGACAATAAGGGCGGGGGGAATATGGATGGCGGCGGCAAGGCAGACGTGGCGAGCAGTCCTGATATGGCCGCACCGGATGGCGTGGCCGCGGATCGCGCGACCGCCGACGCACCCGCACCCGACGCCCGGATGGCCGACGCGCCGATGGCCGACACACCCGGTGATACGAATCCCGCGGTTGACGTCTCGGCGCTGGACACCAGCATCATCGACGCACCTTCGGTGGACACAGGTGCAGTGGATGGTGGTCAGTCGGCCTTGGTGGCGCGCGGCAATTATCTCGTGAACCACGTCATTGCCTGCTCCGACTGCCACACCCCCAAGCTACCTTCGGGTGCGCCCGACATGAGCAAGTTCCTGGCGGGCAACGCGACTTTTGTCCAGTTGCCAAATGGCGACGCCCTACCCTCGCGCAACCTGACCCCGGACAAGGCCACCGGGCTCGGAAGTTTCACCGCCACCCAAATCAAGATGATGTTCATGTACGGTATGGTCCCGGCCGACGGCGGAACCGCCGCGCTCAACTCGGTCATGCCCTACTACGTGTTCCACAACATGGCATCTGGGGACGCGGACGCTATCGTGGCCTATTTGCAGTCGATCCCAGCCGTGGTCAATCCCCTGCCCAAGCGCTCGGCCTCGTTCGACGTGCTCGCACCGGCCGACTACCTCGATCCAACCACGATCCCGACGCCGGCGGACAGCTACCCGCAAAAGGACAGTGCCTTGCGCGGCCGCTACCTGGCCACCGAGATCGGCCTGTGCATCGAGTGCCATACGCCCCACTTGCAAGTTGGGACCAAGCCCCTCGATACCGGCAAGTACTTCTGGGGCGGCGAGGATTTCAGTAGTTTCTTCGCCGGCACACTGAACATCCACCCTGTCTCGGCCAACCTGACTTCGGATCCGACGACGGGCATCGGGGGCTGGACAGCGGCGCAGGTCGTGAAAGTGCTTCATCAAGGCATCGACGACAACGGCGACGGTATCTGCCCGCCCATGCCCGTGGGGCCGCAAGGCGCCTACGGTGGCCTGACCGACCCAGACGCCCTGGACATCGCCAACTACATCTTGTCGCTGCCTCCGGCGGTGAACGACGTGCCCGACATGTGCACGTGGCCGCCAGGTCCGCCGGCCGTCGACGGCGGCGATGTCGACGGATCCGGCCTCGACAGCGCGAAGATCGACACCGCGAGCTCTGGCTAGCGGCAATCGCCACCGGCTCTCTTGGCGGGTGACCAGCTGGGAGAGCCGAACTTCGCGCTCGCGGCCCGATTCGATGCTAAGAATCCGCTCGTGAGCACAGAAATCCTCAAAGTCGAAGTCGTCGTCATCGGGGCCGGCCCTGGCGGCTACGTGGCCGGCATCCGCCTCGGCCAACTCCGCAAAAAGGTTCTGGTGGTGGAAAAGAACGCGCCGGGCGGCGTGTGTCTGAACGTGGGCTGCATTCCGTCGAAGGCGCTCATCAACGCGGCCAAGTTGTACGAGAAAATATCCCACGGCGCCGACATGGGAATTCTCGTCGACAACCCGCGCGTCGATTTTGCTCGCATGCAGAAATGGAAAGACACCGTCGTCGGCAAGTTGACCTCGGGAGTGCGCCAGCTGCTCAAGGCCAACGGTTGCGACTACCGCGAAGGAACGGCCACGCTGCTCTCGCCACGCACGGTACGCATCACCCGGCCCGGTACCGAAGACGAGGTGCTGGTCGAAACCGAGCACGTCATCATCGCCACGGGCTCGCGCCCGGTGGCCATTCCCAGCTTGCCTTTCGACGGCAAGCGCGTGGTCGATTCGACCGGCGCGCTCGCCTTCACGGAATTGCCCGGCCGCTTGGTGGTGGTGGGCGCCGGCTACATCGGCATGGAGATCGGCACCTTGTACGCCAAGCTCGGTAGCAAGGTCACCTTCATCGAAGCCTTGCCCACCATGTTGCCCGGCAGCGATCCCGAGTGCGTGCAGGTGGTCGCGCGCAAGGCGAAGAAGCTCGGGCTTGAGGTTCTGCTTTCTGCCAAGGCCAAGGGCATGGTCGAGAAGGGCGACTGCGCGGTATTGACCGTCGAGCGCGAGAGCGGCCCGGTCGAGATCGAAGCCGACAAGATCCTGGTGGCGGTCGGCCGACGGCCCAACATGGAGGACATTGGCCTGGAGATCGCCGGGGTAAAAACCGCGGGCGGCTTCATCGCCGTCGATCGCCAGATGCGCACCAGCGTGCCCAACATCTTCGCCATCGGCGACGTCGCCGGCCAGCCCATGCTCGCGCACAAGGGATCGCGCGAGGCCGAGGTGGCGGCCGAGGTCATCGCCGAAAAGGCCGCCGAGATGGATGCTCAAGTGATCCCCGCCGTGGTGTTCACCGACCCGGAAATCGCCAGCGCGGGCCTGACCGCCGAGGAAGCGGAGAAGCGCGGCCATAAGGTGAAGGTGGGCAAGTTCCCCTTCACCGCCCTTGGTCGCGCTATCGCCAACATGGATACCGACGGTTTCGCCAAGGTGGTCGTGGACGCCGACAGCGGCCAGCTGCTTGGCGTGCACGTGGTCGGGCAAGGCGCGGGGGATCTCATCAGCGAGGCCGCGCTGGCCATCGAGATGGGCGCCGCGGCGTCCGACCTGGCCATGACCATTCACCCCCACCCCACCTTGCCCGAGGCCATCATGGAAGCGGCCAAGGCCGCGCTGGGCGAAGCCATCCACATCATCAACCGCTAAGACCATGCGCATTCTCGTCACCGGCGGCGCCGGATACATCGGTTCACACACCACCGCGCTCTTGCGTGCGCGTGGGGATTTCGTGGTCGTGTTCGACAGCCTGGAGCTGGGCTATCGCCAGTCCATCGGCGATACGCCCCTGGTGGTGGGCAACACGCGCGACGGCGCCCTGGTCAGGCAAGTCATCGGCGATCACAAGCTCGAAGCCGTCGTTCACTTCGCCGCCTACAAGGCCGCCGGCGAATCGATGACCAACCCAGGGAAGTATTTCGACAACAACGTGCAGGGCAGCCTGCAACTCATGGAGGCGGCCTGCCAGGCCGGCGTGCGCCAGTTCGTGTTCTCGTCGACGGCGTCGGTCTACGGCACGCCCAAGACCTTGCCGGTGCGCGAGAGCGACGAGCCGCGCCCCGAGAATCCCTACGGCGAAAGCAAACTCATCGTCGAGCGCATGCTGAAGTGGTTCGGCACCTGCCACGGCCTGCGCAGCGTGGTTCTGCGCTACTTCAATGCGGCGGGCGCGGCGCTGGACGGCGAGAACGGCGAAGATCCGCGCTACGTGCAGAACCTGATCCCCGTGGTCATGAAGGTCGCCACCGGGCGTGCGCCCAGGTTGCGCGTGTTCGGTACCGACTACTCCACGCCCGACGGAACCGGCATCCGCGACTACATCCACGTGCTCGACCTGGCCGAGGCACACGCCCGCGCGCTTGACTTTCTGGCCGCCGGCAACGCCTCCGATGTTTTCAACATCGGTACCGGTCAGGGCGCCTCGGTTCTCGAAGTCTTGAGCCATTCCCGCCGTATCAGCGGCGTCGACATCGCGGCCGAGTTCGTCGCACGTCGCCCCGGCGATCCCGCGGCGGTCTTCGCCGACAACGGCAAGGCGCGCGAGGTGCTTGGTTGGTCGCCCCGCTATGGCTTGGAGGAGATCATCCAGACCGCATGGCGCTGGCACCATCTGCACCCCGACGGCTTTCTGAGCCCCGAATCCAAGTAGATCGTTCGCTCTTCGCCAAACGATCCCGCGCGGGCGCTCAAGGGCGGCGGCAACAAGTCGATAGATCGGAATGGCGTACGATGAACCCCCAGCGCGCCCAATCCGAACGGCGAATCTACCCGCGGCATCGAGTGCGCGTCGCGGTGCTTTGGCGCAATCGCCAACAAGACCCCATGGCAGGGGAAATCTGCGACGTATCCGCCCAAGGCGTCTTCGTCGTGGCCACCAGTGCGTTGCCCGACGATGTCGGCACCGGTGATGCCACGCAAATCACATTGAGAACTCAGCTTGGCGAAGAGACCTTGTCCGGCATTGTGCGCTGGCGCGGATTCCATCCGCTCCACCAAGCCATCGGCTGCGGCATCCGGCTCGACGAAGCCAGCATAGCCACGGTGGCGCGCCTGTTCCCCGCACTGCGGGAAGCTGCAAAGAGGTAGCGGTTGGCGCACCAAACGAAACGAGCGCCAGGAATGCCTGACGCTCGTCGGAGTGGCGGTTTGCCCGCTGCTACTTCTTGATCTCGATCAGCTCGATGTCGAAGACCAGCATGCCGAAGGGGCGCCCGGGCGGGCCGGGCTCGTCGCCGTAGGCCATCTTGCCCGGGATCCAGAAGCGCGTCTTTTCGCCCTCGACCATGAGCTGTACGCCTTCGGTCCAGCCCTTGATCACGCCGCCCAGCGGGAACTCGGCAGGCTGGCCGCGCACGACCGAGCTGTCGAAGCGTTTGCCGTCGGTGGTCCAGCCCGTGTAGTGCACCTTCACCACGTTGCTCGCGGTCGGGTGCACCTTGCCCTTGCCCTTGGTCAGCACGCGATAGGCCAGGCCCGAGGCGGTCTTCTTGGCGTTCTTGGGTACCTCTTTCACATCGGTCGGCACGGCCGGCGCGGGCGGCGCCTTGGTCATGCCGAGCAATTCGACGTCGAAAACCAAGGTTCCCGACGGGCCGCCCGGCCGGCGTGGGGTGTCGCCGTAGGCGAGATTGGCCGGGATCCAGAAGCGGCGCTTTTCGCCTTCGACCATCAGCTGCAACCCCTCGGTCCAGCCCTTGATGACGTGGTCGAGCGGAAATTCGGCAGGCTGACCGCGCACCACCGAGCTGTCGAACATTTTGCCATCGGTCATCCAGCCCGTGTAGTGCACCTTCACGGTGTCCTCGGCGCCGGGATGGGTGGTGCCGGTGCCCTTCTGGATGACTTTCGAAGCCAGCCCAGAGGCGGTCTTCTCGGCATCGGCGGGCGCTGCCGCGACGTCGGCGGGTGCGGGCAAGGCGTTGGGCGCTTCCGGCGGCTTGACTGCGGGCGCCGGGTGCGGCAGCGGCGGTGCCGGCTTGGGTGGTTCCTTCTTGCAGGACGAACACGCGAGCATAGCCAGGAGCATGGCGGTGGAGATGTATTGCATAGGTGCAATCTCGGATGGTTTCCGCCTCGCTGTCAACGGCTATCGAGTACGCTTGCGCCATGCCTCTGTTGCAAAAGCCGGCGCGCACGGACGACGAAATCGCAGCCAGCCGGCCGCTCGACATCCAGCCGGCGGAGGTTGCGACCTTCGACGAGGAAACCTGGTACCGACGCGCCTTCCGTGGCGAGGCCGCGCCCCAGCTCACCCTGCGCGCGGTGGTGATGGGCTCGCTCCTCGGATTTCTACTCGCCTTCACCAACCTCTACGTCGGCCTAAAAACCGGCTGGGGCCTGGGCGTGGCCATCACCGCGTGCATCGTTTCCTTCTCGCTGTGGAACCTGTGTCTGCGCATCGGGCTCGCTCGCTCGCCGCTTTCCATCCTGGAAAGCAACTGCATGCAGTCGACCGCGTCGGCGGCCGGCTACTCGACGGGCAGCACGATGGTGTCGGCCACGCCCGCGCTGCTCATGCTCAGCGTGACCGCGGAGAGCCCGAACGGCCACCACCTGCCTTGGCCCGTGCTGGCGGGCTGGACCTTTTTCGTCGCGCTGCTGGGCGTGGCCCTGGCCATCCCCATGAAGCGCAACATGATCAACCAAGAAAAGCTGCGTTTCCCCTCGGGCATCGCCGCCGCGGTCACGCTGCAATCGCTCTACAGTCAGGGCAAGGAAGCGGCGGCCAAGGGCAAGGCGCTGTTCTGGGCCGCACTGGTCGCGGCCGTGCCACCGCTCATCATGGATCTCCCGTTTCGCGCGCCGACCGAAAAGCGGCCCTACAAAGGACTTGTTCCTGACACCTCCGCGATCTTCAATTGGTTGCCCATGCCGGGAAGAGATCCGAAGACCGGCGCTGCCTACCACGCCAGCGACTGGAACTTCGTGCTCGACAACAAGCTCGTCATGGTCGCCGCCGGCGCGCTCACCGGGCCACGCATCTGTTTTTCCATGGTCGCGGGCGGCTTGCTTCTGATGTATGGGGTTGGGCCGGCCGCGATCGCTGAGGGTGCCGCGCGCAGCGCCGGTCGCGCCTGGCGGGACATCGGCATCTGGATCGGCGCGCCCATGATGATTTCCGCCGGCCTGCTTTCCTTCTTCACGCAGTGGCGGACCATCGTGCGAGCCATGGGCGGACTGGGCCGAACCAACAAATCCACCTACGCGACCGCTGAAGTTCCCGGCTCGTGGTTTCTCGGACTTGGACTCGTGGCCACCGCCGGGGTTCTGTTCATCGGGCACACGCAGTTCTTCATTCCCTGGCACCTCGGCTTCATTGCCGTGCTGCTGACCTTCTTTCTTTCGTTGGTCGCGTGTCGCGCGACGGGCGAATCCGACATCACACCCATCGGAGCCATGGGCAAGGTCACCCAGCTCGTGTACGGCGTGCTTATCCCGCAAAATGCGACCGCCAATCTGATGACCGCTTCGATCACCGCCAATGCGGCGGCCTCAAGCGCGGATCTTCTCACTGATCTCAAGTCCGGCTATCTCCTCGGCGCCCATCCACGCCGCCAGTTTCTCGCGCAATTGATGGGTGTGTTCGCAGGCACCGTCGCGAGCGTGATCGGATTTCATCTCCTGGTTCCCGACGTCAGCGTTTTTACTGGATCGGGCGGAACGCAGCCTGCCTTTGCCGCGCCCAGTGCGCAGACCTGGCTGGCCGTGGCCAAGCTTTTTCAAGAAGGCATTGGCCATCTCCACGTCATGGCCCGCCACGGGCTGGTGTGGGGGCTGCTCGTCGGCGCGGTTCTCGCGGCCCTGGAAATTGCATTGCCCAAGCACCGCCGCTTCATCCCCTCGCCCATCGGCCTCGGCCTCGGCTTCATCCTGCCCTTCTTCAATCCGTTCTCCATGCTCCTCGGTGCTGCCTTTGCGTGGCTGTGGTCGCGCCGCAACCACGCCCACGCCGAACGCTTTATCGTGCCCGTATCGTCGGGCATCATCGCGGGCGAATCCATTGTCAGCGTGGCCATCGCCTTGGTGAACAACCTGCTCTTGCGCCGATAGTCACGCTGGCACTCGACGACATCGCCCCGACAACGGTGTCATAGCCGTCGCAAGCATCTGACACTTCAGCGCGTCCTTGCTTGCGGGCTAGGTTGGATTCGACTTGGCTTGGAGTTTGCTGGAAGATGGCACCGAGTTCATGCCGTCCAATCCAAACACAAAGGCATCCCACACCGCGACCATGGCGGGCGCGGCCTGGTTGGGCGCCGCGCACTTGATCGTCGATGCGGTGTGCGTGACCTCGGTGTTGCGAGCTTCACCGCCCGGCGATTCGATCGTATCGAGCGCCCTGGCCTTCGTTCTTGGCTACGACCTGCTCGCCTTCGCGGGCCAGGCGCCCCTCGGGTGGATGGCCGATCGGCTGGGTTTGCGGCGCGGTGCCGCCCTGGCTGGCCTCCTGTGCACGGCGGCCGCACTCCTTGTTGGACGCGGCTCAGCGGTTGTACTCATTGCGGGCGCGGGAAATGCGCTCTTTCACGTCGGGGCCGGGGCCATGGTGCTTACGGGCTCACGAGGACGCGCCGCGTCCGCGGGCGTCTTCGTGGCCCCCGGCGCGCTGGGACTGGGCCTGGGACTGCTGCTCGGGCGCAAGTTCTTGACCGTGCCGCTCTGGCCGTGGCTGTTCGCCATCGCCGCCGCCTTTGCCATGGTCCTGCTCGTCGCCAGGAAGACTCCTGCGGAGCCGCCTGCAATCAACGGTGTCGCGCGCCCCGCATTTCGCCGCGGCGAGATCGCCGGCATCGTCGCGCTTCTGGCGGTGTCCGTGGCCGTGCGATCCTTGGCTGGCAGCGTAGGCTGCGACGCCTGCCCGCGTGGTTGCTTTCTGATGGTGGCGCTGCCCATCGCCGCCTGCGCCGGTAAGTTCACGGGTGGTTTTCTCGCCGATCGCTTTGGCTGGATCGAACTGTCCACGTTGGCGCTCTTGGCCTCGGCTCCGCTGCTGGCTTTCAGCGGCGGCGATCTGTGGCTGGCCCTGCCCGGCCAGATGATCTTTCAGATGACCATGCCGGTAACCTTGGCCGCGATGATGCGCCTCATGCCGGCGCGACCGGGGTTCGGCTTCGGCCTGCTGTGCGTTGCCCTGGTGGCTGGCACGCTGCCCGCGTACCTTCCGGGCGGCTGGCGCCCGCAAGGCCTTTCGTTGTTCTTGCTCGTGCTTGGCTCTGCCGCAGCTCTCCACCTTGCCCTTCGACTACTACTCAATCCTCGACCGCTACCAAGTGTTCCCTCCCTAGCGCCTGACCCATCCACCTTTTGCGGAGACAATTCATGAAAAGCTTCCTTGTTTGCGCCCCTATCCTGTTTGCGGCTTCGCTTCTCAGCGCCCCGGTACGGGCGGATTTGGCCCCGCCGGAAACCTCCCCCTGCGTCGGCAAGGCGGCCGGCGCTACGTGCTCCTTCAACAATGCCGCCGGCACCTGTCAGAACCAGACTTGTCTCTCGCCATCCGCTGGCGGCTACGCCTGCCTGGAGTGCATCACGAGCACGAACACCAGCACGACGACGACCACGAACACCAACAGCGACGGTGGGGCGCCGCCAGCGAAAGACGACGGATCGTGCTCCATTGGCAAGCAAGCCACCGCCAAACGTGTAGCCCCCTGGTTGTTGGCCGGCACTTTCTCGCTGCTCTTCCTGTTCGGTCGCCGCCGGCGACAAAGCTAGACTGGGAATGTCCTACTTCCACGCCTGGGCGATTGCCTTCCTTTTCACCCAGATGGTGGAAGTGCCCATCTATGCCGTCGGACTGCGCGTCGGCCTCTTCCCCGCCTTCGGCGCCAGCGCCATCACCCACCCGGTGCTGTGGTTCGTGATCTTCCCCTACCTGCACCTTTCCTATTTCTGGCTCATTGTCATCGGCGAAAGCTTCGCCTTTCTGGTCGAGGCCGCCTACTTCGCCTGGCTCTTTCGCCGCCGCCGAGCGCTGCTGTGGTCCGCGCTCGCCAACGCCGCTAGTTTCAGTGCTGGAATGCTCAGTCGACGACTGTTTGGCGTGCCTTAGCCCTCCAGCACTTTGCGTACCTTCGCCGCCAGGTTTTGTGCCGAAAAGGGTTTCTGGATGAAGAACACGCCCTTGTCTAGGACGCCCTGGTGGGCGATGACGTCCGCCGTGTAGCCGGACATGAACAATCGCTTCGTCTGGGGATAGAGGGACAGGATGTTCTTCGCCAGGTCGCGGCCGTTCATCTCGGGCATGACCACATCGGTGATGAGCAGGTCGATGGTCCCTGCGTACTCGCGCGCGAGCTGGATGGCCTGCCCTGGGCTACTTGCGGTCAGCACTTTGTAGCCACGCCTTTCCAGCATCGTTTGCGTGATTTCCAAGAGAGGCGCCTCGTCTTCCACCAGCAGGATGGTTTCCCGGCCAGGCTCCACCGTCGCTGTCGCTCCATTCACGTGAGCCGGGACTGCTTTGCCCACATGGCGGGGCAAATAGATCGTGAATACCGTGCCCTTGCCAAGCTCGCTGTGCGCATCGATGAACCCGTTGTTCTGTCTGACGATGCCGTACACAGTGGCCAAGCCTAGGCCAGTGCCCTTGCCGACTTCCTTGGTGGTGAAGAAGGGTTCAAAAACGTGCGACAGCGTGGCCGGATCCATGCCACAGCCGTCGTCGCCGACGGCAAGCCACACGTAGTCGCCAGGGACCGCGCCCACGGTAGCTGCGGCAAGTTCGGCATCGAGGACCTTGTTGCCAGTCTCGATGGTGATCTTGCCGACGTTGGCAATAGCATCCCGGGCGTTGACACACAGATTGGCCAGGATCTGGTCAATCTGCGTGGGGTCGACATGGACTGGCCACAGCATCTCCGCGGGCCGCCACTCGAGTCTAATGTCTTCACCGATCAGCCTTCTAGCCATCTTCAACATGCCCGCGACGGTATCGTTCAAATTCAGCGCCTTGGGCGCGACCGTTTGTTTGCGCGCAAAGGCGAGCAGTTGCCGGGTCAAATCGGCAGATCGCTGCGCAGCCGACTGGATGTTGACCAAGTCATTGTGAAGCGGTCCGGTCGAGTCGACTCTCTCCAGAGCAAGTTCGGCGTGCCCGAGAATCACCCCCAGCATGTTGTTGAAATCGTGGGCCACACCACCCGCCAGGCGACCCACCGATTCCATCTTCTGCGCCTGCTGGAGCTGGTCTGTGAGTTTGGCCCTCTCCGCGTCGGCGACCTTGCGCGATGTAATATCGCGAAGCTCCCACAACAAATAGCGTCTCTGGCGCAAATCCACGAAATCCGCATTGAGAACCAAGTACCGCTGCCCGCCTCGAATGGTCAGTGTCGCCTCGAAGTCGCGCAGACGGCCGTCGCGTCCCAGCGTGGCGAGACACGCCTCGCGCTCGTGCGTGTGCGTCCACATGTCCAATTCCAACGGGGTCTTCCTGATGGCATCGCTTCGGGAAATGCCTGTGATCCGAACCCACGTATCGTTGACCTTCAGAATCTTGCCGCTCGCCGCCTCGGTGAACGCGAGGCCGTTGGTGGAGCTATTGAACATGCTTTCTAGCTGTTCCTCGCTTTCGCGCAACGCAATCTCAGCCTGTTTGCGTTCGGTGATGTCGCGAAACTCGCACAGCAAGAAACGTCCGCGGCGCAACGCCAAGAATTCGGCGTTGAGCGCAAACTGCCGCGCCACGCCCCCCAATACCAGTTCCGTCTCGAACTCGCGCAGCCTCCCCTCCAGTTCGAGCACTTGGCGAAACACATCATGGTCGCCCCAATGCACCCACGCCTCTAGCTCCGCAGCGGTCTTTCCGACGGCATCCCGGCGTGAGATCCCGCTGGCTCGAATCCAAGTTTCATTGACATCTAGAACTTTGCTAGTGGCCGGGTCGGTCAATGACATTGCGTTGGCCGAGCTGTTGAAGATCTTGTCTAGCTGCTCCTGGCTTTCCAGCAAATCTATCTCGGCCCGTTTGCGCTGGGCGATTTCCCACGCCACATCCGCCAAGTGGCTGACTGCTTTGATGTCGTCCTGGGTATAGTCCGTGGCCTTGTTGCCCACACCCAAGACTGCGACGATCTTGCTCTTGCGCAGGACGGGCACCACCAATTCGCGGATGACCGGTACGTGCCAGGTCTGCAACTCTAGCGTCCGCTCGTCAGCCTGGACGAAATGGTAGAAACCAACCACACTGCCGCTGAGTAGCTCCGCCTCGTCCACTGTGGCTTGAAGCAGTTCCTCCAGCGTGTGCTCGGCGGCGAATTCCTGCAGCCGTATCCGAACCGCCGCAAGCTCCTCGGTCCGCTTGCGCTCGGTGATGTCCATGATGATGCCGGCTGCCTTGGCTGGGCGACGCATCCCTGCCGAGCCCGCGAATTCGGTCCGCCCATGCACCATCAGCCAGCGAATCGAGCCGTCAGGTCTGCGGATGCGGTAGTCCGCCTTCATGATCCCATCACCATCGGGATCGTTGCCAGCCGCCATGGCCGCCAGGAACGCGGGGCGATTCTCGTCGAGAACCGCGAGGGGCGCGCGATCGGGTCCCAAGGCCAAGGCCCCATCCGGGGGCAAGCCATACAGAGCCAAGAACTCCGGCGATAAGTCGGCCCTGCCGGTTGTGTGGTCCCAACAGTACGTGCCGATGCCGGTGGCCTCGACAGCGAGGCGCAATCGCATTTCGCTGTCGCGCAAAGCGGACAGGGCGCGCTCGGTTGGACTCAAATCACGAATCGTCGCCTGCAGCAGGCTCTGCCCCGCGAACTCCAAGCGAGTGAGCTGAACCGAGGTTGGGATCTCGCGTCCATCGAGCCGCTGGTGCCGCCATTCGAAGGCGTGCGCCCCCTCAACCATGGCGATCTTGATCATCTCCAGCGCCTTGTCGGCGGATGGTCTGCCGTCGGGCTGAGTGGCGGGAGACACATTCCATAGGCCGAACGACAGGAAAGTGGCCTCGTCCTTCACGCCGAACAGTTCCAACGTTGCCGCGTTAGCCGAGACGAAGTTCCATGCTGGCGGCGCGAGGACCATCATGGCTTCGCGCGAGTTCTCGAACAGAACGCGGTAGCGATCTTCGCTCTCGCGCCGAACCGACTCGGCCCGCTTGCGCTCGCTGATGTCGATGAAGGTTTCGAGCAACTTCTCATTGCCGTCGATCGAGATGCGCTTCACCGACTTCATGACGGGCAGCTGGCTACCGTCGTGCCGCAAAAGCACGCGTTCGGCGTTGTCGACCTCATTGCCCTGGTCCAACACGGGACAGTTGCCCTCCTCGGCCGGGCAAAGGAAGCAATGGCAGCGCTGTCCCACGATCGCATCCACCGGCACACCGAAGAGCGCGGATGCCGTGGGATTGGCCCACTCGATGAGACGGGTGCGCGGATCCACGATCACGACGCCAGCGCCGATCCTATCGAGCACTTCACGCCGGAGAAAGGCCGGGGCGATCACCGTCTGCCTCCCCGATCCGTGACCAGCGTCAAGAACGCACGACCTCCCCATGCCCTGGATGAATGCACCTGAAAGATCAACGGCATATGAACCCACAACCTTGAGAGACTTGGGTTGCCCCGGCGCACCACCGTCCGCTGCTACGTTGTGTTCAGCTTCAGCACGCTCTTGCCCTGGATGCTGCAGGTGGTTTCGGCTTCGATGGTCACGGTCTTGCTCTTCATGGTGACCGCCTTTTCGCCCATCTCCATCGAGCTTGCGCCCCCGGCCGCGGCCGTCACCGCCGCGGCTGTGACGGCGATGGCACCGGGCAGGAGGGACAGTCCGCTGCCGCCGCACAGCAGGTTGATTCCCGTCGGAGACGTAACCGTCACCATGCCCGCCTTGTCGACCAGTACCGTCGCGCCGCCGGCCATCATCGTGATCTTGCCGGCCGAATCGAGGGTCACGTCGGTGTCCTCGAAGGTCATGCTGGTCGGTCCCTGTTTGAGCTGGAACATCACGTCCGTGGTCAGCGTGTAGGCCAGCTTCACGTGTTCCTTCTTGTTCTGAAAGGCGTCCAGCGTTTGGTCGCCGTGGACCTCACGCCAGTGGTCGGCGTGGTAGATCTGCGTAACCTTCTGCGTGACTTTCTTTTCGTGCGTTCCGCCGATGATGACCTCATCGTTCACATCCACCGTGGTCTTGCGGTTGTGCACGATGTGCGTGTCCTCGTCGTTGCCCACCACGATACTGCGATCCACGCCCACCTCTAGCTTCTGGTTGTGCTTGACCAGCGTGGACATGTCCTTCTCGGCCTGCATGTGCAGCTCTTCTTGGCCCTTTTTGTCCTCGAAGCGGATCTCGTTGAAGTTGCTGGCCGTGCCGCCCTTGCTGCTGCGACTCTTGATGCCGCTTTGGGTTTGATTGGCCGGCAGATCGTAGGGCGGCATGTTGTCGGCGTTGTACGCCCGCCCCGTGATGAGGGGCCGATCCGGATCTCCGTCGAGAAAATCCACAATCACCTCGTGCCCGATGCGCGGAATGTGGATCGCCCCCCACTTCGCCCCGGCCCACATCTGCGACACGCGCACCCAGCACGAGGACTTCTCGTTGCGCTCGCCCAGCCGATCCCAATCGAACTGCACCCGCACCCGGCCGAACTCGTCGGTCCAAATCTCCTCGCCCGCGGGACCGACCACGAGCGCGGTCTGCGTGCCGCCCATGATGGGTTTGCGCGTGGTGCGCTGGGGACGAAACTGCGTTTGGCTGTCCAGCAACTGGTAGATCACCTTGAAGGGCTCATCGTTCTTCGCAACGTCGCCGCCTTCGTGCTGGTCGATGCTGAGTCTGTAAGTCGCGCCCACGATCAGGAACTGCTGCGAGAAGTCCTCGTCCTTCCAGAACGAGTGGATCTGGTCGAAATCCCCAAGGTCCTTGTGCAGTGAAACCAGGTTGCCAACCCCCAGGCCCATGGTGTTGCCTTCCACCTCGATGACGGTGTTGTCCACGTAGTCGACCTGCGCGCGCACGACGGCCTCCTGCTGTGCCTCTTGCGGGTCGAAGAGGCCACCGGGGTTGTCGTAATTTTCGAACTTCGATCCAGGCGCGGCCTCGTGCGAGGGCTCCTCGCCAAAGCGAGGCTGTTTGGGTCGGATCTCCGTGGGGTCGTATCCGCTCAACACCGTGTGGCGGCCGGGATAGAGCCCCTTGCGGACTTTCATCCCCCAGAAATGCTCCTCGGCGCCGGCAACCTTTCGCTCTTTCGCGGTGTAGAGAATCGATTCGTAGCCGGGCACCGTCTCGTGCCCGGTGATGGAATCGGCCAACACCAGGGTGTCCTTGGTTTCCTCGTGCTTGAAGAAGTAGTAGATGCCTTCTTCTTCGAGCAGGCGCTGCACGAATTGCAGATCGCTCTCGCGGTACTGCACGCAGTATTCGCGCGCACGGTAGGCATGATCCTCGATGGTCCCCGATTCCACGTCGGTCAGCCCGCGCTGGGCCAGCACCGCTTTGACGATGGTCAGGGCGTCCTGCGACGGATCGTTGAACACGCGGCAGTCCATCGTCTCGTCGAAGACGCTCAGCAGCGGCTTGAGCTCGGCCGCGTAGCGCGTGTGCAGCTGCGTGGTACCGCTCTTGGAAAAATCGGTTACCACGCCGTGAAAGAAGCGATCCTCGCCGGTGTTGAGTTTGATGCGCACGGCGAGCGGCTGGCCGAGCATGTCGTCGATGTCGATGTCCGGATCTTTCGAAAGCAACGTGAGCTCGAACTTGTACGGCCTGCCCAGCACCTCCTTCCCTTGGAGGGTCTCAAGGAGCAACACGCCCTCCGGAAAGGGCCCCGTTACCGAGGTATCACGTCCTAAGAGTGCCATGGCTATGTGGGTACTCTAGTCTTTGACTAGGCTGCGTCAAGTGCGATGGTGCGGAGGCGGCATCGCGCACAGGCTGGCAAGACTCGCGTCGTCAGGCAGACCGTCGCGAATCGCTTGACGCGGAGGCTCCACAAGCTAGAGTGCTGGGGCAACTTTTGCTTCAGCCCTGGCACCGCCATGGAACTCGATTGCCCTCATCTTTCCCTCGCACGGTATTGGACCGACGAGGACGACGACAGGCGCATCGCCTTGGTCGACTCGCTCGATGCGCTTCGCCTGTGCAATGAGGGCGGCTTCGAGGCGGTGAGCGCTGCGGACGCTCGCTGGGATTTCGAGCGCGAGAGCCGCCGGCTGAGCTGGGAGATCCAGGACTTCGCGGCGAGCGTTGGCCTGGCCAGGCCATTTTCGAGCAGCTGCGACGACGACGACCTAGCCGACCTGGTCAAGGAGGCCATCGAGCGCGGCGAACTGGTTGGTTTGCGCAAGAACCCGGCGCTGTTTGTACGCGCGACCAAGGCGACCGTCGAGCAGCGCCGCCTAGTGGCCCAGATCTCCGCCAAGACGCGCGGGCGGCTTTACCAAGGCGGCCGTCAGTACAAGCTGGTCGCGGGTGACGACCTCGATGGCACCGACGATCGGAACAGCTACGAGGTCGTTGCACGCGAAGACGCCCAACGAACCCTTGATCGCATGGCCAAAGAGCCCGGCATAGCAGCCGAGCTGGCGGCTCTCTTGGGCAAGGCGCGTGACCAACTGACGCGCGACTGGCGGCCACCTCTCGCGCCCAACGGCCTGATCTTGCTGCGCAGGAGCGCGGTCAACCGCTCGTACAGCAGCGACAGCGGGCCGGCGCTCACGCCATCGCAGATGAGGAAGCTGGCTGCCAAGGACTGGATCGAGATCGAGGTGGTCGACCAAGACGGCGAGCCATATTCCACCCACTACCGGCTGGAGTTGGCGGACCAAAGCGTCCGCGAAGGCGAGCTCGACGACGAGGGATCCGTAGGCGTGTACGAGATCGAGTCGGGCAACTGCAAGGTAGTGCTTGGGGAAGTGAAGCAGGCTGAGGCGGCGGAGGAGGCGGAAGAGGCGGAAGAGCCCGCCGAAGCAGAGGCGCCAGATGTGGCCGAGCCGGAAGTGCCGGAGGACGAGCCGGAGCCGGAGGACTCATCCTTCGACTTCGAAGATGAGCCGGACTTGGCCACTGAGGACACGGTCCCAACCAAGTTGCGCTTCAAGCTGCTCGACCTTGCGGGCAAGCCGATGGCCGGTGCGACAGTCTCGATTGCTGGAACGAATGTGACCAGCGACGACGACGGCATGGTCGAAACCGAGGTCAGCCAAGGACCCCAGAACATTTCGGCAACCCATCCAGACGGTGAGGTCGCTTTGAGTGTCGGCGGCCTGGATCCGCAGGACAGCAGTGAAGATGGCTTCAAGATGCGCCTGTTCAACATGGGCTACCTTTGGGATACCAATGCGGAGACGAGCGACGACGAGATGGTCATCGCGCTTCAGGATTTCCAGGCGCAATACAAGATCGAGCTGAGTGGCCTACTCGACGACGCGACCAAGGCGAAACTAGTGGAAGTGTACGGGTGCTAAGATGAGCGACGATACCGACAGCGACGTAAGCGTGGCCGACCAGCATGCGGCGGTGCCCGACAGCACTGCACTCAGCTTCGCGTCCACTGAGGACGGCAGCAACTTCAACACCGTTCGGCTCCCACTGATTCCGGTGGCATGCTGGCGCCTCAATGCGCCGGGCTTCGAATTTGACTCGTCGATGGTCGCCCCGGCGTTCAACAACGAAATAATGAAGCTGAGCGATATCGTCGCGAACAACCCCGGCTGCCCGGCTGCTCTTTTCGGCCACTGCGATCCGGCTGGTACGGACGAGCTGAACAAGACCCTCGGCGACCGGCGAGCCATTGCCATCTATGCCCTGCTCACACGCCAGCCCGACCTGTGGGCTTACCTCTACGACAACCCCGCGGTAGGAGACACGTGGGGAACAAAGGCAATTCAGTCCATGTTGCACAGCCTCGTGCCCGTCAAGCGCAACCCCGACGACCAAACCAGCGCTGACGACCAAACCAGCGCTGACGACCAAACCAGCCCTAGCGACCGACCTACCCATTATTATGACGGGAAAATTGACGGAGAATACGGCAGCGGCACCACCACTGCAGTCGCCAATTTCCAGTCCGATGCGTCGAAGCGCATCCTGTCCGATGGTTCCAAACTTTCCCCTTCACGAGTAACTGCCACCGGGAAAGCCGACGCAACAACCCGAAAGCTCCTCTTCACGGCCTACATGGACTGGCTGTGTACTGACCATCCCCCGCCAGCAAGTACCCCTGCGCCACCGCCGACATCTCCACCCCCCGCATTCAAGATGGTTTCCACCGACTTTCTCGGCGGAGCGGGGGCAACAAATGGAGATCTCCCCAAGATGTCGCTCCAGGGGTGCAGCGAGTTCAATCCGGTAGTTCTCCTTACGACCTCCGAAATGAAGCCCACCGGCAACACGACCGTACGAAACGAGGACGATGCCCCAAATCGCCGAGTCGTCATGTTCTTCTTCAAGAAAGACACCAAGGTCGATCCCGCCGTCTGGCCGTGTCCGAAGGTAAAAGAGCCGCTGGCTGGGTGCAAGAAGGCGTTTTGGCCCGATGGCGAAATCCGCAGGAAGAGCGGAAACGAGGAGCGCAGGTACAAGAAGACCCACGACACGATGGCCTGCCGCTTCTACGATCGTTTTGCGAGGAGATCTCCGTGCGAGAACTCCTCGACGTTGAAAATATGGCTCCAAGACGAGACCCGACAACTGATGGCGGGAGCGAAGTACAGAATCTTCGTCGGCAAACAAACGACGGTCGACAACGCCAATGACGAAGGCTTCTTCACAGTGCAGGCCCCTCCGGGTGTTGCGACGTGTAGGCTGGAATGGGGTGAGGTCACGGATACGTCTTCTTCGCAGACGGAATACCGGTACCGGTGCATATTGAATGTGCAGCGAAATCCGCCAAACCTGGAGACTCGGGACCTAGACAATTTGGCCTACGATGGCGATACCCTAAAGGATCGCCAGACGGCGTTCAAAGCGGACTACCCCCACGATGAGATCGATGATGTTCACACCAAGGGCCTTCCCAAGAAGGCGTAGAGGTTGACAGATGGCTGCTTCCACTAACCCCGCCATTATGTGCAGCGCCACCGCTGTTGGCAAATGCCCCCCGCTCTACCGTTTTTCCATGTTCTTCGATGGAACGGGCAACAACATGTGCAATACGCTTATGTACAAGAATGGGAAAACGCAATTGAGTGCTGACAGCTATCTTTGCGACTACTCTAATGTCGCCAAGATGTTCACGTGCCTCGACGCGGCCGACGTTGCCAACCCCGACGATGCGCGCGCCCACGTAAAATTTTACATCGAAGGTATAGGTACCAAAACGGGGTATTCCGATTCAAATATCCTTGGTGGGGGGCTCGGTTGGTCGTCTGATGGGATCAAAACCAGGGTCGACGAGACGGTGATCCTAGTCGTGGACAAGCTCAACACTGTCACGAAAGACAAACGTGCCGGCCTTGGGTCCAACAAGTCCCTCAAGGTCGGGCTGACTTTCGACGTTTTCGGCTTCAGCCGCGGGGCCGCCGCCGCTCGATATTTCATTTACCGTATGATGGTCGAAGGCTGGGTGGACGAGAGTAAAAAGGACTCCGACGCTGTTATCGCTGCTGTGTTGAACAAGCAGATTAAGCAGTCCGGCTACAATCTGGAAGTCTCCTATATAGACGTGAACTTCGCGGGTTTGTTCGACACCGTCGCCCACTACGGGGGCGACGAGGACGACGACGTCAAACAGCTTCATCTCGATGCGATCGACAAGGCGCGCCATGTGGTTCACCTGACCGCAGCCGATGAATATCGGAAGAACTTTTCCGTAGTTAACGTTGCTTCCGTCCCCAAGGGAAACAGGGTCGAAGTCTTGCTACCCGGCTCTCACAGCGACATCGGTGGAGGATACAAGACCAGCGAAGATGAAGACAGATGGGAATTGAGCAATTCAACAGTGTTCCCGCACACCCCCAATTGGTATGAGAACGACAAGAAATGGCTAGAAAAAGAGGGTTGGTACAAATCTGCTGAATTTGAAATAGTCGCCCCCAAAGAGACCCCCCGACGCCTCGTGGCCAGCCGGGCCGGGATTCCAAATACATACAGCCAGATTCCTCTGCGAATAATGGTTGATCAGGCCACCAACAAGGCCGGTCTGAAATTCCAGAGTTCAAAATGCCGTGACTACATCCATCCGGAATGGGGCAGCGCCGAGATTATCCTTAGAGAATCTTTACCACCAGATCTCCAGGACCTGTTCACAGCTCTCTACAAACCAGAGTCGCCCGGCCTCATCGGGAAGTGGCAAGACGATTTTTCGTACTCTGACCTGCGACACAAGTACCTTCATTTCAGCAGCAGATACGACGTCAGCGACAGATGGGGACTTCATTTTGACATCTATGCCCCCAGATGGATAGGCGATCACCGTGTGAGACACATTATTCCCGGCTTCCTTTGACGAACAACCAACACCCTCGGCGTCATCTTATCCAATCACGCGCATTTTCTGCTTTCATCTGCAGGCGCCCAGAAACTGGCTGCCTCCGTGATCGCACAGCCATGATTCCGTGCACCTCTTGAGCGCGAAGCCGCGAAGCTGCGAGAGGATGACGTTGGCTTCATCGCTCCCCACCGAATCGGTGTATCCGGCGATCAGGAGCCGCTTTTCCTCGACGGTGTCTACGGCCGTGGGCACGAAGTGGGTGGGGTCAAGCGCAGTTCTCGGGACCTTCGAAGCAATGGGGGGGAGGCTTGGAGATCACGGCCACTAGGCGGGGGATCTTCGACCCTGTGCATACCGATCACGGCCTTTTCGGCGCAGATCCTCAAGCCTGTGCATACTGATCACAGCCTTTCGGCGCAGATCTTCAGCTCCCCTTCCGTGGTACTTGTCCCCAAGACTGCAAGCCCAGCTGGTGCTCGTGTGGATGGGGCATTCCAGAAGGTCTGCCGACACGTCGCGCAGGCCGTAGGGTCACGCGATTCCGCCATTTTGGCGACTCGGAATGCGTACTCCACGCTTGGATCGACCATTCTTGCTGACTCGGAAGGCCCGCTTCAGAGATGGATCCACCACTCTCGCTGGCTCGGAATGCGCCCACCGGAGTGTGATCGGGGCTTCCGACTGAATCGGAGTAGTCGCACTGGATTGGGATCGACCACTCTTGCTCGCACGGAGACCTCGATCCACGTTTGGATCGGCCAATCTTGCTCGCTCGGTGTGCTCTATCCAGAGGTGGATCCGCCGCACGGACCCATGTTCCGGCTGCAATGAAGCGCCTGTCTCCGGAAGCTACCGTCGCCCTTGCTTTCGCCCAACCCGGACGAATTCCGAGGCGTCCGGCGCCATGACCCAAGCCCGCCGCTTGTAAACGATACGCAGGGACAAGTCGGACGTCTCGATTCGAACCGGCTCGGGCCAGTCGCCGTACGAAGGGCTGTCATTCGCGTCCACGGTCTCGCTCAGAACCTCGTCGGCTCGCTCGACGGTGATGAGAAACGCAGACAAGAGTCGCGTGTCCGGATAGTACGAAGAGTCGTCGGCTCCGTGCGGTGAAGTGCCAACGACTTTGAAGACCACGAGGCTGGCGTTGCGACTCGGTACCTGTGCAACGGCTGCGATGTCGATGTCGACACCATTGCCGCCCCACTCCCAGTCCCACTCGCCGATGACGCAAACACGCCCCTGATCTTGTCGGAGGATGGCCATGCCACCCATGCCTTGAAACGACAGTGGAAGCACGCTCACCCCTACCGATCCGATGCGGACCTCGCGTGGTTTCCCGAAGGCATCCTCGGCTCCTAAGCGTTCGTTCGCAGCCGCGATGGCGCGCTTCG
>Ga0265316_10000227_pt1 | contig 65091 bp, 32 predicted proteins | sample 4522metaG_FD_202092 | JGI IMG/M metagenome (GOLD analysis project Ga0265316, IMG submission 202092) | Rhizosphere microbial communities from Carex aquatilis grown in University of Washington, Seatle, WA, United States - 4-5-22 metaG | ecosystem: Host-associated > Plants > Roots > Rhizosphere >... | reverse complement strand
GGGATTCGAGAAAGGTCGCGCAGATCTTCGCGGAGTACTTTCTCGATCCGACTGTGGCGCCACACGCGTGCCTTGCGTTCGTTGGCAGCCAGGAACGGTTCGGGAAATCCGCCAAAACGCAGCAGGGACTCGATCGGATCTTCCTTCGCCACTCGCGTCGCGTGCGTGAAAAGTGCGCCGATTCGTTCATCGGGCTCGCCGGGCAGGGACGCGGCAGTCAGCTCCGCAACCGAAAGCGGATGCAGACGGAAATGGAGAGCGCGACCGAGCAGGCTGTCACCGCCCTTCTTGTAAACGTTGAGACGCGCGCTGCCGGTCACGATCAGATCGAACGGCCTCTCGCGTGTGTCGTACAAACCCTTCAAGGTGCGTTTCCATCCTCGGACCTTGTGGATCTCATCGAGCACCAGCAACGGGACCACGGAGGATGCGGTGAACTCGGCTGTCATCGACGTGGGCTCTTTGGTCCACATGCGACGGAAGCTGACGTCGTCCCAGTTGTGGTAGCCACCGACCTTCCGCTCGGCCAGTAGCATCTTGCCGAGCGTAGTCTTGCCGCACTGACGTGGCCCCGATACCAACGCGATTTTGTGGTCCGAGAAGGCTAGCTCCTTGATGGGCGTCGTCAGGCTACGTTCCATGACCGACCATACTACGGGCATATCTGAGTTTGGTCTAGACCGAAATGTCGTCCGCACTTCCTCGATGCCGAGGCTTTCATCACGACGCCGGAAGTAGCAGAGGGTCTTGTGGCAAAACCTGCCGAGTGGCCTGGCCCAAACTGCGTCGCCGCACTGACCAACGGCGAGTTGCTGAGGGGAACCTGGTTCAACCGATCCGCCGAATACGCCGCACGCCAGCGAGGCAAGTCCGTGTTGCCACTACAGTTCGCCACAACATTCGACGTGAAGCTCACGCCCTTGCCCTTGATGAACGACGACCTGGCTCTGAATATGTCTCAGGCACCGCACTCGCCACGGGCCCCGAGATCCGGCCTGGCTGGCCCGGCGACGACCGCTTTGCCGCCGCTGCGGCGCCTCGGACCGTCGTTGGCAGCAGCCGGAATCTCGACCAATGGCGATCTGGGACCTCGTCCACCGCCGTTTCAGGGAAACTCCTTGAAAACCCTTGAAGACGCTGGCACCACCTACCCTTGGGGCTTCTCCAGAAAACTCTGGCACCTCCCCCGGGGGATAGTTTGGGACAGTTTCGGACGCGTAGGTGGATGTAGGTGACATAGGATCTGTTATCAGACACATGCATTCGTCGAAGGAAAAATGACAGAAGGAAAAGTGGTGCTTGTTCCGCCTATGCTCCAAGGATAGGCTATGCCCACGATGGCACCCACGGCGGAATTGGGCTTGTTTTCCCTCGGGTATCGGACAATTTTTTTGGTGAAAGCAAGAGGGCGCTTCTTTCGCCTATGCTCCTAACACAAGAAGCGAAACATGAAATCATTTGCACTGTTGTTAGCCACAATTCTCTCAGGGTGCGCTACACCGTACGGTAGCTTCGGACTCAGAGGCGGCTATTTTGAAAGCCGGGTAAGCGAGCATCTCATAAAGGTGAACTTTAGCGGAAATGGGAATATTACTGCGGACAGGGTGCAGACTTATGCACTATATCGGTGCGCAGAAGTATCTCGCGATTTCAAGAAGCCATACTTCGTTATTTATGACAGTTTGTTTGCGGCAGCGCTCAATACACCATCGAGTCAGCCCACAGTGGGCACTCTTGCTGGAAAGCCGATGGCGTTCGCATTCGTTTCTATGGAGGATACATATCGCAGTGGAGCGCACGACACAAACTCCACACTAAATGAGTTGGCACCGGAAGTGGGTAGAGCAGCGAGTGCAGGGAAGTAAGGAGCCGCCCAGAAGCAACTTGATTACGGCCTGACGATTGGGGATCGACGGAACGTGGAGAACAAAATTCATGGAGAGTAACGCTATCATTTTGAAATTTGGCCCTCTGTTGGTTGCCGTCGCATTGTCAGCTGGCTGCGCAACAACATACACGCCGACCTCCGGCGAACAAATGGCCACTGTTCGCAACGTCGGACTCGGCGACCCCCGCCTCTGCATAAAAGGTAAAGTCTATTCACCCCCGAAATCGAAGGATGCTTCTGACGGATTCGAGGTGCCAGCTGGAAGCCGCATAACGATAGACGCTGAGTGGTCATTCATGGGCGCTACCATGAATACCTTGTGTCACCAATCCTTGAGCTTTGTACCCACTTACGGACGCACGTACGTACTCAACAGTGGACCTCATGGCGGGCGATGTATGATGGAACTTGTGCGAATTGACGCGAGCAGCAGCACTGGACTAGCGATTGAGCGAAGTGTTTGGCGAGGCATTTGCGGCCTTGACCTTCCATAGGCGAATCGAAGAGGTTTTTTGAGCGTTGGAGAGCCATGTCGGCATGCGGCAGCGCGGCCATGACCGCGTCCGTGCAGCGCACTTGACCGGGTTTCTGGGGCCTGACGGGGCTTTCTCGAACACGCAGGGCAGTCTACTCCATCTCGCCCTTGTCGACGTGCCGTCAGTTCAGCCAGTCTCCGCCCTCGCCACCAGAGTCTCCGCCCTCGCCACCAGATTGCGCGGGTGGCGGTCGTGCGCGCCAGAGTTTGGGCGCACAGGCGACGGGCGCGCGCGAAGCGCGCGGGGTGGGCAGGGTGGGTTGTCCGTCCCTAGGCCCCGCAGGGGCAGGGCAGGCCCATGGCGGACAGGATCTTTTTGATGGTGCCCTCGGTTTCGATCATAGCGATGAGGCGGAGAGGGGGTTTGCAGCGAGGGCCGACGGTGTCGATCTCGAACGTCTTTTTGAGAAGCTGGCTCCAAGAAATGTAGTGTGAAAGGGGGAGTGAAGGGGGCCGGCGGGCGACGCACCGGCGGCGGCCAACAACCGGGCCAGAAGAGGATCCTTCTCGCCCAAGGTCTCGTCGGTGACGACGGTGACTTCGCCGTCTCCCCCTTCGGGGACTTCGGGACCTGCACCTCCACCTGCCCACCCCACGCGCTTCGCGCGTGCCCTCGCCGGGCGCGGTGACGAGGGTGATGACCCCGCGGCGCTGGAGGAAGCGGAGGATGCGCTTGCTGGCGCGCTCGACGACCTGCTCAACATCCTGCTGGCTGGGCGCTGGCGCGGGATGGAACATCTGGCCCTTGCCATCGGCGTCCGGCCAAGGGCGACAAGGCACGATTCCATAGTGCCTGCCCAACCCTGCTCACATCAATACGGCCACTGTGACCACGTGGCCTTCGAGGTCGCGCAGAAGCAGGGTCAATGAACGGGGCGCAATTCGCGCTGCCAGCGCCGGTGCCAAACGAATGTCCAGGGCCCGCCAGTCGGCCGTCAAACCCGGTGGCGCGGCGATTTCGTCGCCCACGACGATGTCGCGCGTGTCGTGACGAAGGCCGATGCCCATGGCTTTGAGAACTGCCTCTTTGGCGCTCCACATGCGTGCGACTGTGCGGTCGGCGGCGTCGCTCTTGCCGACGCGATTGGCTTCGCTCTCGCTGAAGAACTGCCGCACCAGGGCCGGGTCGCGCGGCTCGACGGTTTCTAAGTCCGCGCCGATGGTCGTCCCAGGCGAAAGTGCAATCGCGGCCAAGCCCCAGTCACCTCGATGCGATATCGACAATGACAGGGGCAGCCGGCCCTGCCCTTCTTGATCGACATACGGCACGCCGGCCTCGTCGTTGAGGATGCTCCAATGGCGGCGCCAGTCCTCTGGCACAAGGTCGCTGCCTTCGGCCGCCAGCTCACCAAGCAGCCGCTTGGCCGCCCAGCGCCCGAGCAGCCACTTTCGTCGACGCGGCAACAACGTCAGCCCGGCGAGGATCGTTTCCTCGCGCGGGCTCAAGAGCCCCGGCGGCGCCTGACCCTGCGCCAGCGCGAGATGCTCGCTGGCGTGGGTCAGGACGTGGCGGAACATGAATCAGCCGATGACGCCGCGGAAGCGGCCCAAAGCCTCGTCAGGCAGCCCGCCGGGAATGCGCGAAGTGCGGTAGCCTTCGACGGTCAGGTAGACCTTGCCCTGGTCGTCGCGCACACACGCGTCGAACGACAGTGCGTCCCCCGACGACTGGGGCTGCAATTCAGCCACCACCGTTCGGCCATTGGGGGCCGGATCAAACACGGTCACGCGGTCTACCACTGAAGGCAACCCCATCTGACCGGTCTGGCCGATCTCCCACACGCCTGCCGTCTGGAAGCACAGCTCGACCATGCGCGGTCCGACCATGCTGGTGCTGTTGGGGTTGGTGGTATCAGAGGGGAGCGGCGTTCGCATCGTCCCCACGATCTGCCCGGATGACAGGCGATTGACCATCTCCAACACGCGGTAGGCCGGACCATGGAAGTACACGCGGTAGATGTCCTCGTGCCCGATGCCGCCCACCGGACCCGTACTGTCGACTGCGGTGCGCGCGCCTTGGCTCTGGCCCTGCTCGAGCACCACCACGCCAGAGAAGTGCAATTTCTCCTCGGGCTCCCGGCCCACAATCACCTGCACCGACGACAACGTCGTGTACACCCGCACCCGCCCGTCCGCGCTCAGCACCGGCCGCGCACGCACGATCACGGAACGCGGCTCGTGGCGGTAGTACTTCATGGGCGCCAGGAAGCGCACATTTTCCAGGGCCGCCACGCGATGATCCGGGGCCAGCAACCAGGCTGCCTCGGCAAAGGTCTCCAGGCCCATCACACCCGGTAGAACCGGAATGCCGTCAATGGCGTGATCGTAGAGGAACGGCTCCACCTTGGGGTCGAGGCGAATCTCGGCCGTCATTCCCTGGTGCAGGTCAAAGGTGACCTTGTCAAAGGGCAAGGGCAGTGCCTTTTCACGCGCACGCGCCACCAGGCTGCCATTGGGATCGATCCCGCCGTCCTTGTCGAACGGCTCCATCAGGATGCCCAGCTTATGCCCCACCACCGCCTCGCCGGAGAATCCGGCGCGCAAAGCATGGCGGATGACCGGCAAGCCCTCGACCGGCGAGAGCATGTCGATCCCGGCGCGCTTCATGATCTCGGGGATGCTTCCCCGCGTGGCCATGCCGATGCCACCCCAGGCGGTCCAGTCGAGCGCAATGCCAAGAGAGCCGGGACGCGAGCCCGACCACCACGAAAGGGTCTTGCACATGAAGTCGTTGCCTGAGGCGTAGTCAGCCTGGCCGGCATTGCCAAAGCGGCCGGCGACTGACGAGAACCCGACAACCGCCTTGACGTCCATGTCCCTGGTCGAGGCCAACAGATTGAAGAGCCCATCGGCCTTCACCCGGAAGACCAGGTCGAATTCCTCGACTGGCTTGCGATCGAGCGAACGGCTGCGTTCCAGGCCTGCGGCGTGCAGGATGACGTCGATGCGTCCGCTTTCGGCGCGGATGCCGTCCACCACCGCCTTGACCGCGGCCCCGTCGAGCACGTCAACCTGACGGTAGAAAGCCCGCCCGCCCGCCTGCTCCACCCCGCGCAGGGCCTCCAAAATACCGGCCTGCCGTTCAAGATCGAAAAGCTTCTCTTCAACCTGCGCTGGCGTGGCGCGGCCCTTCTCCGCCTTCATGCGCTCGAAGACCTCGCGCTTGGCTTTCTCGCGGTCGGTGACCACGGTGTTGAGCAGGGCGTGCTCGCTGTCGGGCGGCATGGCGCGCGCATCGAGCAAGTAGAACGTGCCCCGCGACGCAGCCGCCAGATCGCGCACAATCGCCACCGTGATCGCCCCGGCCCCGCCGGTCACGGCAAAGACCGTGTTTGCGTCCAACTTGAGCGGCGCCTTGGCATCGGCCGGCAGGCCTTGCATCACTTCCAGGCCGACGGTTACACGCCGTCCACCCACGTAGCCGATCTCCACCGCGCCCGGATCGCGCTCAGTTTCGGCGAGCAGGGCGCGCGCGATCATTTCAGCCGAGGCGTCTTCCTCAAAGTCGACCGCCTTGCCCAAAAGGTCGGGGCGCTCACGCCGCAGGGTCTTGGTGAACCCGGTCACGGCACCGCCAACGGAATTGCGGGCGCCGCCCGGTCCATAGCCGTGCTGGCCGCCCATGCGCGTGGCACTGATGACGAAGCAGCCTGGATTCAGCGATTCGTACAGACCACGCGCGGCCCCGTGCAGGAGCAGGACGCGGTCGCGGTACAGCTTGCGGAACTGGACCAGGTCGACATCCGACAACGGCGCGGACCGATCGAGCGCCGGCAGGAAGTAGAGGCCGGCGACGTTGCCCGCTTGAGCCCAAGAGTGCAAAGCGGCCTCAATCTCGGCCCGTTCGGGTCGCGCGTCGATGCGCAGAACCTGCACGCCTCGGCTTTCCAGCTGTTCACAAAGCAGCTTGCCCGCGCCTTCGTTGTCCGCGACGACAACCACGCGGCTGCCCTTCTCCCAGCGAACGCCGGTCGTCTTGCACGAATCAAGCGGGGGCCGCAGGGTCACCACCGGACGTCGCAAGAGCCCACTGACAAAGGGGCTTGGCCCCGCATCCACGACAACGGCCGGGGCCGCCACCGTCGGTGCCACTGCCGCAGCCACAGGCGCTTCCGCCGGCGCCACCGGCGCTGCCGCAGGCGAGTACTTGTTCACGAAACCGATCACGTGCCGAAGCGTCGGGTAGTCGCGCAGTTTGACTTCATCCTGGCGCGGAATGCTGAACGACTCCCGCACCAGCGCGAACACTTCGGCCTGCTTGACCGTGTCGATCCCTAGGTCCGCCTCAAGATCCAGGTCCAGCTCCAGCATGTCGCGTGGATAGCCGGTCTTTCCCGCCACCAATTCCAGAACCTTCTCTTCGATCGGATCACCCGCCGCAGCTGCAGCCACCGGGACCGAAACCGGAACCGCAACCGGGGCAGCCACCGCAACCGGCGCCGCCACCGCAGCCGCAACCGGGGCCGCCACCGCAGCCGCAACCGCCAGATCCGGTCGGCTCTGCTCGACGAACCCAATCACATGACGAAGCGTCGGGTAGTCGCGCAGCTTGACGGTGTCCTGTCGCGGGATACTGAACGTCTCCCTCACCAACGCAAACACCTCCGCCTGCTTCACGGTATCGATGCCGAGGTCCGCCTCCAGATCGAGGTCAAGCTCGAGCATGTCGCGCGGATACCCCGTCTTCTCCGCCACCACCCCCAACACCTTGTCCGCCACAACATTTCCCGCGACGGGCGCCTGCGAAGCAGGCGGGGCGAGGCGGGGTGGGCTGTCCGTCCCGGAGCCCCCGAAGGGGGTGGCCGCAGCCGTAGCCGGGGTCGCAATCGTGGCCGTGGCCGGGCTCGCCATCACCACCACCGGGGCCGCCACCGGGGCAGCCGGCACCGCCGCTGCCAAGTCAGGCCGATTCGTCTCCACGTACCCGATGACGTGTCGGAGCGTCGGGTATTCGCGCAGTTTCAGATTGTCCTGGCGCGGGATATTGAATGTCTCCCTCACCAACGCAAACACCTCCGCCTGCTTGACCGTATCGATCCCAAGGTCCGCCTCAAGGTCGAGGTCCAGTTCCAGCATGTCGCGCGGATAGCCGGTCTTCTCAGCGACGACTGCCAGTACCTTCTCGACAACCGCGCCGCCCGTGGCGGCGGCCGGGGCACCGCCCGGGGCAGGAGCCGTGGTCGCGGCAGGGGCGGGGGTCGTCACAGGGCCGGGCGCCGGTGCCGCGATAGCCCCTGCGCCGGCCAAGTCCGGCCGATTCTCTTTCACAAAACCCACCACCCTCCGCAGGGTCGGATAGTCGCGCAACTTGACTGTGTCCTGTCGCGCAATATTGAACGTCTCGCGTACCAACGCAAACACCTCGGCCTGCTTGACCGTGTCGATGCCCAGGTCAGCTTCGAGATCCAGGTCCGGATCCAGCATGTCGCGCGGATACCCGGTCTTTTCACTGACCACTCGAAGCACCGCCTCCATGACCGCATCACCGCCAGGACTCGCCGCTGCAACCGCGGGAGCCGGAGCCGCCACTGGAGCGGCCACGGGCGCAGTCACTGGACTTGCCACGACCACCACCGGCGCAGGCGACACGCGTGCCGCAACGGCTGGTGCAGACTGCGGCGGGGTCACCGTCGGCACTGGCGCTCCCGCGACGTCAGCGCGCGGGCCTGTGCCCATGGTCCAGGTCGACCGGGCCGGCTCGCGGGCCGGCTGGCCATTGTCCTTGATACGCAGAGTACGCTTCTCAACTTCCAACGTTGGCGCAGGGTAGCCGGAGATCTCCGACAGCCAGCGCTGGTAGACAGCCCAATCCGCCACCCTTTCTTCCAATCCATCAATGCGACGAAGCACCGTCATCGCAATCTGTGAACCAAAGCCGGCGGCCAGGCGAAGCGCGTAGCGCACCGGATAGTGCCCGCCCTTTGACAAATTGAGCGTGCCCAATTCTGGATCGGGCTCGCGGTAGTTGGGCACCGGCGGAACGATCTGCTTTTCCAGAATCTTGACAGCAACGGCGTCTTCCACGCCCACGCCCATGGGATGGCCTGTGAAGCCCTTGGTGTTGCACACCACCAAATCGTTCGCGCTGGCATCGAAGGTCTTGCGCAGGGCGAACACTTCGGCCGAAGCACTGCCCCCGCGCGCCGGAGTGTAGGTTTCGTGCGAGATGAAGACCAGCTCACGCGCCATCGCGTGCCGGTCAAGTCCGTGACGACGTTCCACGCCCGACACCAGGCGCTCCATCACGCCCTCGATGTGGTCGACGTCCAGGCGCGTCCCGTGGAAAGCACTGTTGGCGAACTCGCTGCCCAGGACTTCGCACAGTCCGCGCATTCCGCGCTCGCGCACCGAATCTTCCGATTCCACCACCAAACCGCATGCCCCCATGCCGAGCAACATGCCGTTGCGCCGGCGATCGAACGGCAAAGCCGCCTTTTCCAGCACATCTTCTGTGGTGGCCGCGCCTGTGGCCAAGAAGCCAGCGCCCATCCACTCCAGCAGATTGTCGGACGTGACATCGTCGGCGCCGATAATCAGCACGCGGCGACAGCGGCCGGCCCGGATCCAGTCCTCGGCCATACCCACCGCCATGGTGGTCGAAGCGCAGGCTGCGTTGACCTGGGTGTTGGGACCGCGGATACCGAGCAGCTCTGCGAACTGCGAGTGGCCCATGGCGAGAATGCGGAAAAGGAAACGGCGATCAAACTCGAAGTTCGGTCGTCCGCTTCGCTGGTTGAAGAACCGCGTGACCTCGTCGATCAGGTTGTCGTAACCCGGGAAGGCCGAAGCGAAAATGACACCGGTCTCGTCGGCCATGGCCGCCGGCAGCCGCCAGCGGTCGGGCAAAAAGCTGCCCGTGGTGGTGCGGCGATAGTGGCGCACGAGCGGAATGCCGGCGTCGCGCAGAGCCTCGATGCCCGCGGCGATGGCCAGTGCCGTGGTGATGTCCCACGCCTCGACTCGTTCGCGCGGAAGCCCGAATTCCTCGACGATATCGAAGATGCCGCGCCGGCCAGCCAGGCGAATAACTTCATCCACCGACTTGATGGGATCCAGACTGGGCTCACCCACCTCGCGCTTGACCAGCCGGACCACGTTCTTTTCCACCATGCGGGCGCGGAAGACCTGGGGCACGGGATCGATAAACGAATCGCCGCGCAGAATGCGCTCGACGTTGCTGTCGTCGAACACGTGTTTGTTCTGCCCGGGCAGGCCCAGGGCCGCGCCCGACACGACAATCGATCCGGAACGCGCTTCCGGCAGCGCGGGCGGGGCCGCCCGACGGCCGCCGGCCATCGCCATGCCTTCATCAAGGAAGCGGGCAAACAACCTTCCCAGTCCGTCGTAATCGGGCTGGCCTGCGGACGTGCGAATCGGGCTCTCACTCATGGTCTGGTTTGCTCCGTGCGAAGAAGGCGTGCTCAAGGTAGGCGATGCGGCCACGGCCGGAGCCGCGGCGATCTCGGAACTGGTCGGCGCCCCTGCCATGGCGGCTAGCAGGCTCTCTGGGCGTGGAACGCCCGCGGCGTAGAAGGCGCACATGGCGTCGTGGAAAGAACGGACGCCGCCGCGCTTGGGATGGTTGGTCGAAAAACAGATGACGTCGGCTTTGTCGTCGAGGATGCTGTCAGCCAATGCCATGAGTGCGCGCTTGGGTCCGACCTCGACGAAGATGCGCGCGCCCTCGCGGTAGCAAGTCTCGATGCCCTTGACGAACTGGACCGAGGACGCCATCTGGTCAGCCAGACGCCGCTTGATCGTGTCCATGTCAGTCGTTGGGTAAAGCTGACCGTCGATGTTGCCCACCAGCGGAATGCGCGGGAAGGCGATCTCCATCTCGCAGATGGTGCGGTAGAGCGCGTCGGACGCTGGCGCCACCACCTTGCTGTGAAAGGCGTGGGAAACCGGGATCAGCTGCGCGGTCATGCCCAGGTTGTTGAAGTAGTCGACCGCGCGATCGACCGCATCGCTGGCGCCCGCAATGACCGTCTGCTTGCGGCTGTTGATGTTGGCCGGCGTGAGGTAGCCACCGATCTCGGGCAGGCGACGCACGATCTCGTCGGTCGGCCCCATGACCGAGGCCATCTTGCCCTTGTCGCCGATGGACACCGACGCCATGGCCCGCGCGCGCGCGCTCACCGCCACCAGAGCCTCGGAGAAGGTGACCATGCCGGCCCCTACGGCCGCAGCCCATTCGCCCAGGCTATGCCCCATTACAATGTCGGGCCTCACGCCGTGCTTGCCAAGCAAGCGCATGATGGCGATGTCGCTCGCCACCATGGCGGGCTGGCAGATGGTGGTGTCTTTCAGGGCTTCTTCGGCGGCTTGCATGGCCGCCAGATCGGCCTCGTCCTTGTAGACATATTCCGTGAGCGGCTGCCCCAAGATGGGACCCATCACGCGATCGGCCTCGGCAAAGGTTTCACGCACGATCGGGTCCGGCACATCGGCCAGCATGTTCACGTATTGCGATCCCTGACCCGGGAAGAGGAAGGCCACCTTGCCCGCTGGGCCACGCCGGAAGTAGATGCTCTTGCTCTGCAGCACGCGCCACTTCTTGGGCTCGTCTTGCGCCAGACCGGCCAGGGCGGCTTCGCCCTTCTTGACCAAATCGGCCGCGTCGTCGAAAGCAATCACCAGACGCGCGGGCGCAGACAGAAAGTCAGCACCCGGCGGCTGGCGATCCGGCGTCTGGCCTGCCTTCGCCTTTTCCATGGCCTGAACAAGCGCGGTCTTGACCGCCCCGATGTCGGCTCCGCTCACCGCCAGCATGTTGCCCAACATGGGCGGCCGCGTGTCCGCGGTGGGCGTGGCTGTCGGCGCGCTGGCAACGAAGGACGCGGGCACCTGCACCACGGGCTCGCGCCGGGTGAGCATTCCGGGCACGTACTCTTCCACCACCACGTGAAAATTGGTGCCGCCAAAGCCGAAAGCCGATAGGCCGCAGCGCCGCGGACCGAACGCCGGCTTCTCCCAAGGCCGGGCCTTGGTGTTCACGACCAGAGGCACCTTGTCCCAAGGAATGTTGGGATTCGGCTCTTTGAAATTGATCGAGGGCGGCAGGATCTTGTGGTGACAGGCAAGGACTGCCTTGAGCAGGCCCGCTGCGCCCGCCGCGCTCTTCAAGTGACCGATCTGTGACTTGATCGAGCCGAGGGCAATCTGATGTTTGACCGGCGTGCCCTCGGAAAGCAGGCGCGTCGCGGTTTCCATTTCGGCCAGATCCCCGGCCCGAGTCGATGTGCCATGGCCTTCGAGAAGCGTCATGGTCGCTGGGTCCAGCCCAGCCCGCTCCCAAGCGCGACGCAAGGCCAGGATTTGTCCGACGGGATTGGGGGCTGTGATGCCCTTGCCCTTGCCGTCGCTGGAACCACCCACGCCGCGAACCACGGCATAGATGCGGTCGCCGGCCTTCTCCGCATCGGCCAGGCGCTTGCACACGAAGAAGGCTCCACCCTCGCCCATGACAAAGCCGTTGGCGCCCTTGTCATACGGACGCGATCCATCGGGCGAGAGCGCGCCGATCTTGCAGAACTTGGTGAAGGTGTTGACGCCCATGTTGCGGTCCATGGCGCCGGTCATGACCACGTCGTAGTGATGGTCGGCCAGCCCGTCGGCCGCGGCCTGCAGAGCAGCCAAAGAAGAAGCGCACGCCGCGTCCGTGGTGAAATTCGGCCCACGCAGGTTGAGCACAGCGGCCACGCGGCCGGAGGTGATGTTGGTCAACTCGCCCGGCATGGTGTCTTCCGTGGTGTCCGGGAATCGCCGATTCACCGAGTCGCGCAGCTGCGCCAAGAAGGCCGCGCGCTCGCCCGCGGGCAGAGCCTGGAAAACCTTGGTTTCGGAAATGGCGTGCACGTATTCGGGCATGGAGAGGCGCAGGCACGTGAGGTAGTGCAGCTCGCCGCCCATGGCATTGCCGAGAATCACGGCGGTCGATTCAGTATCGAGCGGCCGGTCGGGATGGCCAGCATCGCGCAGCGCCTCGGTGGCGCAAACCAACGCCCACTTCTGCCCACCGTCCATGGCCGCGGCCACCGTGGGCGGAATGCGGAACTTGGTGGGCTCGAACGGCACGCCGCGCACCCAGCCACCAATCTTGGAGTAGGTCTTGCCAGGTGCCTTGGGATCGGGATCGTAGTAGTCGGCGGGGTCCCAGCGGTCCAGCGTGACTTCGCTGATCGAATCTCTGCCAGTCACGACGTTCTGCCAGAACGCCTTTGCATCAAGCGCATCGGGCAGTATCGCCCCGACGCCTATGACGGCGACGGCCCTTTCGGCCGGATCCCGTGTCGAACGACTCATTTCAACTTCCTCCGAGGTAGCAAAAGCGAAAAACCGGGTACGGAGCGGCCCTCCCCGGTGTTCCAATCAAACAACTGGTTGCGCTGCGATTTCTGCCAGCTAGGCGCGGGCAGCGTCTTGCTCGACCAAGGCCTTGGCCACGACGTCCATATCGGCCATCAGCCCCTTTGCACATGCTGTGATGGCGCTAGAGCGCAGGGCTCGCTCGAAATCGGCAATGCCGGCATCATCCACGGCATCCATGCCACGCACCAGACGAACCGCCAGGCCCAGGACGTCAATCGCCGCCTCGCGCGCACAGATGCGCGACATGGCCTTGACCGCTGTGGGTGCGAAAAACGGCTGGTACTTGGGCGCGCCCCGGCCGGCAGCGTAGCGGGCGAAATTGGCGGCAATCTCGGCTCGCGTGATCAATTCGCCAAGTTCAAAGAGAACATGCTGATTGCGGGTCAGCCGGCCAATGCGACAGCGCTCGACGGTTTCCTGCACGACGTTCACCGCCAGAGCCGCCGCATCCGCCCCGACGTTCGGGTCCTCGCGGTGCAGGGCCTCAAGCGAGGCCGCAATCTTCTTGTAGTACTGGCCGTGATCCTGCAGGTGCGAACGCCAGCGATCACGCGACACGGTCCACTGCATGATTTCGCTGGTGCCTTCGTAGATCGTGGTGATGCGCACGTCGCGCCGGATCTTCTCGACCTCGTACTCCCGGGTGTAGCCGTATCCGCCGTGCGCCTGAATGGCGGCATCGGCCGCAGCGTTGCCCGCCTCGGTGGCGAAAAGCTTGACGATCGCGCCCTCGGTCTGCAGCTCGGGCTCGCCCTGGTCCAGTCGATGGGACGTCTCTTCGATGAGGGCGCGCGCCGCCTCCAGGCGGACCACATGGGGAACGATCAACTTGTCCATGTAGCCCTGTTTTTCAGACAGGGTCGACCCGGCCTGCACCCGCTCGCGCGAGTAGCGAATGGCCCGCAGCATGGCCGCCACGCCGCCGCCCAAGCCAAAGGCCGCGACCATCAGGCGGGTGAAGCCGAACACGGATTGGGCGTGGGCCAAGCCCTTGCCCTCCACGCCACCCAGCAGGTTTTCCTTGGGAACGTACACGTCCTCCAAGATGACCGGCGAGGTGTTGGACGATCGAATGCCTAGCTTGTTTTCGTGCTTGCCGGGAATCAGGCCCGGCGTGCCCTGCTCGACCGCGAAGAAGGTGGGTCCTTCGGGCGCCATGGCCAGCACGGTGTACAACTGCGCGTAGCCACCGTTTGAGATGAACTGCTTGGCGCCGTTGATCTTGTAACCTTTGAGTTCGCCGTTCTCCATCACGCGCTCGGCGCGGGTTCGGATGGCCGACAGCTCGCTGCCCGCCAGGGGCTCAGTTACGGCGTAGGCAACGATCAGCCCCTCGTCGGCGATTCGGCGCAGCCAGTAGGTCCGCTGTTCCTCGGTCGCGCCGACCACAATCGGGTCGGTTCCGAGGAAGATCGCCAGAAAGGCGGTTGCCACACCCAGGTCCAGCTTGGCCATCTCCTCGGAAACCCGGTACACGTCGTAGGCGTTGCCACCCAAGCCACCCAGCTCCTCCGGGATGAACAAGAGGTGCAGGCCGATGTCAGGTCCAAGCAACTCGCGGATGAGGTCGAGGGGAAAGAGATCCTTCTCATCAAGCTCCAGCCTGACCTTGAGCGGCAGCTTTTGCTTGCCGAACGACGTCAGCGTATCGATCAGGGTTTGGAGTGAGTCTTTGTCAAGACCTGAGTTCTTCATCAGAGTTGTGCTCTCCTGCGTCCAAGTGAATCGGTGGGGAAAGGGGGGTTACCCCAGCTGAAAGGCTCCGATGCTGGCACAAGCCGGGCCAAAATCAAAACCGAGACGCCAGCCGGGGCATTCCACGCCTCGAATCGCGCGTATTATACGGTAATCATTGACCTATTTAATTCAGTCTTGGATGAAAGGGCCGGCCCGACCGCGCCCATGTGCGTCGTCGCCTACACGCCAAAGTCGTCCCAACTGCCCTAGGTGCGACTCCAGACACGCACCCCTGCGGTCCCGGGTACGCACCAAACCGAGCCTCCGGAGGCTCCTATCGGTGCCCTTTCTGTGCTCTCCTGGCTGTGCAGCCAACCTCGGTCACGCAGCCTGCGCCCCGAGATCGCTCACTTCCACCGGCCCTCCTCGCCCTCGTTCTTCTTCTTGGCCTCGGCTGCCTTCTCCTTGTTCTTCTTCGCCTGGGCTGCCTTGGCCTCCGCCTGCTTCTTCTTATCGTTCTGCTGGATCCTCTTCAGCGCAGCAGCGGCGTCTTTATCGCCCTTCTTTCGGCGCTCTGCCTCGCATCCCGCCGGCTCGCAGTCATTCTCGCACTCGCACTTCAGCTTCTTCGTCTTGTTGCAATGGCACTGGTCCTGGGCATCGCGGTAACAGCCACAGGGGTTCAGTGGCGTGGCGGCCGGGGGCGGCTCCGCTTCCACCTTGGCGGCCTTCTCTTTGGCGACAGCCAAGCCTGGCGTCCAGGCTAGAAGGCCGAATACTGCGACGATAGAGAGGGTGATCCGCATGGCGTTCTCCTTGGTGAGGCATTATCACGTGAACCGCGGGCCGTGCAACCGTGTTGCGGACCTTGCAGCTCACCCGCATCCATGGTTGAAACACGCGACGGAGGAAGCCGATGGGTACAAGCCTGATGTCCCGTGACAGAAACGAAGCCCGGAAAAAGGGGTTGCTGGCGATCGGGGCCTGGGGTGGAGCGGGCCTGCTCGTCTTCGTGCATTGGCCCATTTTCGGATTGGCGGCCGCCGGTGGCGCCGGGTACCTGACGTACAAGTGGTTCATGTTCCGCGCCAAGCGCGGCATGAGGTTCTGAGCTGGGAACTTGACCCGCTACGGATCGATGTAGAGCGGCGGTCCAGAGGGTCGCGGGGCTTCGCCGGCCGGGGCCGGCGCGGCTTGGGTGCGCCCAACCTGGTGGAAGGTCAGGGGCAAATCTACATGCACCCCATTTCCTTCGAATCGCGCAAAGCGCATGCCCTGGATGAGGTTCCGGACACAGCGCTCGGCATCCGGCGGCGCCCCGTTGACGCGGACGAGGCTGGGTCGGCCCGAGGGATCCGCCTCAAACGACACCGACACCATCGGATTCTCCGCCGAAGGTGAGAAGCAGGACGCCAGCGATCCCATGGTGCCTTGAATCGCCGAGTTCAGGACATCGCGGCTTAGCCCATTCGGATTCCCGTTAAGCGTGGTTGAACCAGCGGGCGAAGCGGTGTGCGTCACCGCGACGGCCGGTTCTGGTCCGGGGTCATCGCCCACATTCTGCGGACCCGCCAGGCCAAACCCTGGCAGCGCTTGCCCAGCCTGACGCGTATCGGACTTGAGCGGCTTGAGCGGCGCCGGGTGTTGAACGATAGGCACCGGTTTCCCCGTTCCTATGCCGAGGACATCACAGCCCGCGCCCGAAAATGCCAGGACGCCCATCAGGCCGAGCGCGACTGGCGTGACTGCCAAGCTCTGCGGCGACCTCGTCTGCATTGTTCTATTGTATCGGAAAATCACCCGCTTCGCTTGACTGGACGCCAATGCTGCTCCGCTTCCATTTGCCCGTGGCACGATCCGGCCCGGTCAAGTCGGTGTAGTGTCCTTCAGCAATGCGCATTGGAATTGACCTCGGCGGAACCAAGATCGAAAGCGTGGCCATCGACGATACCGGTGCCGAATGGGCACGGCTGCGCGTACCCACGCCCAGCCACAGCTACGACGAGATCATCGCATCCATCGTCCGCCTGGTGCGCGACACCGAGGCCAGCGTCGGGCAGGCGGGCACCGTGGGCGTTGGCATCCCCGGCGCTGTGTCGCCTGCCACTGGGCTGGTCAAGAATGCCAACACGATCGTGCTCAACGGGCGTCCGCTCGATCGTGATCTGGCGCGCGCCTTGGGCCGGCCCGTACGCGTGGCCAACGACGCCAATTGCTTCGCTCTGTCCGAGGCCTCTGACGGGGCAGGAGCCGGCGCCCGTGTCGTTTTCGGCGTCATCGTCGGCACGGGGACCGGTGGTGGCGTGGTGGTGGAGGGAAAGCTGCTGACCGGGCCGCACGCCATCGCCGGCGAGTGGGGCCACAATCCCCTGCCCTGGCCGCGCGACGACGAACGCCCGGGTCCACCCTGCTACTGCGGCCGGAACGGCTGCATTGAAACCTTCCTGGCAGGCCCCAGCCTGGCGCGCGACCACCGGCTGCATACAGGTGAAAAGCTAGACGCTGGTGAAATAGCCAGACGCGCGGAATTCGGCGACGCAGCCGCCCAGGCGACCATGGAACGCTACGAAGATCGCATGGCCCGCAGTCTGGCGTCCGTGATCAACGTCATCGATCCGGATGTGATCGTCCTTGGCGGCGGTGTCTCCAACATCGCGCGCCTGTATCGCGAAGTCCCGCCACGCTTGGGTCAATACGTCTTCTCGGACACCGTGAACACGCCCATCCGGCCGGCCCGCTACGGCGATTCAAGCGGTGTCCGCGGGGCCGCGTGGTTGTGGCCCCTCTGAAAAAAATTAGTGCCCCCGGCGGACCTGCACAATCGTGGACACCACCAAGAAGAGCCCCAGCAAGATCCAGATGATTCCCCAACGGATGTGCCGGCGCTGCTCGGGCCGGCGTTCGAGACGCTCTTCGGGCTCGATCGCTGAGTCGAGCAAGGCTTCACTTTCGACGTCGTCGTCTGATGGCCGCCGGCGCACCCGCGGGGCGCCGAGGTACTTAATTCTGAGCGCGCCAAAAACGATCAACAGGGCGCCGATGGCGTAGAAGAGGAAAGGAGGCAGATTCACTTGCATCGTTTGTCCAATAACCGCTAGCTGGCAATCTCGTCGGCGATGAACTCGCGAATCACCGTCACCTTGATCTGTCCCGGGAAGGTCATTTCGCGCGAGATGCTTTCGGCAATCTGTGAGGACAGGCGCGTCGCCCCGCGGTCGTCGACCCGATTCTCATCCACGTAGACGCGAACCTCGCGTCCACCTTGCACGGCAAAGGCTTCATCCACGCCGGCGAAGTCGCTGCTGATGCGCTCGATCTCTTCCAGCTTCGCCATGTGGCTGTCTTCGGCCTGGCGGCGCGCACCTGGCCGCCCGCCCGACATGGCGTCCGCCGCTGCAACCAAGTAGGCGTAGGCACTGTTGAAAGGCTCGTCGGTGTGATGCGCGCCAATGGCGTTGGCCACCACCTCGGACTCATTCAGCCGCCGCGCATGCTCCGCGCCGATGGAGGCATGCGAACCATCCAGTTCATGGGTCAGTGCCTTGCCTATGTCGTGCAGCAGCGCTGCCCGCCGGGCAATCCTGACGTCAAGCCCCAGTTCCGCGGCCATCATGCCGCAGAGGAACCCCGCCTCCACCGAGTGCTTCCACTGGTTCTGAGCATAGCTCGTGCGAAAGGTGAGGCGGCCGACCAGCTTCACAATGTCGGGATGGGCGCGATCGAGGGCGAGCAGCAAAAAGGCCCGTCGCCCCAAGTCCTGCGCCTCGCGTTCCACGTCCACCACGATGCCGCGGGCCAGTCGGGTCACCGCAGCGGGTCCGTTGATTGAACGCTTCAGCATGCGATTGACACAGCGGCGGGCGATTTCTCGACCGACCCCGTCGAGCCCTTCGATGCGCAAGGCCGCCTGCCCGTCCAGGAAGGAGAGCTGCACGCCCGTCACCGCCTCGATGGCACGCAAATCGGCATCCGTGGGTGGCACTTGCCCCGGGCGCAGATCGGACAGGGGAATGACAAACTGAGGCCGTTCGTTTAGATCGTGGCCACAAATTCGGCCCACCGCGATTCCCATAATTCGCTTGGCCGCGCGAATCTGCGTCCCCGCCATGGCCGACTCCGCCGTCTGACGCAAGACCTGCGCGGCGGCCGCGCGTGCCTCCTCGACCTCCCTTTCCACCAGCATCCGCTGGGCTTCAGCCGCGGTGCAGGCCGCGACCTTCTCCAAGGCCGATTGCCGGCTCGTCTCGATCGCCCGTGCCTCCGTCACCAGGGCACGCCCGTCTTGCTCCCGCTCCGCCAGCGGCGCCACGCGCTCGGCGAGCCGGTTACGCGCTTCCTGGGCCAGACGTCCCTCTTCCTCAATCCGCACCACTTGAGCCGCCAGCGCGGTCTCGGACTCGGCCAACTTGGCCTCGCGCGCGCGCAACTCGGCCTCCGCCTCAGCCCGGAGCACCAATGACTGTTCGCGCGCCTGGATATCCGCCTCCAGCAACAGGGCCTGTCGCTCAATTTCCGCTTCAGCACGGATGCGCCGCCCCTCGCTATCCCGATCGATAGGCGGCCGCCGCAATCGACGACCCGCCCACGCACCCACGGCTGCTCCGGCCGCCAAGGCGACCAGCACCGTGATCCAGACGGCCGGCTCGCCCATCTACGCGATCGCAAGTCCCAGGTGCGCGCGCAGGGCGAAGTATTCGTCCGACACGCACCACTGAATCAGATCCCGGACCTTGTCCTTGGGGTCGGCGCAGCCTACCGCCAACGGCTCAGACTGGATTTGGTGGGCCGCAACCTCCAGGTCGTTGCACATGAGGAAACCCGCGCGCGACGACGTGTAGTCGACCGCCTTTGACCAGCGATGCAAATCCGCCTCGACGTTGCTCTCGATGAAGCGGCGAACAATCTCGGCCAACTGCTCGACGTTCTGCGGAGGCACCAGCCGACGCAGAAGCTCTAGTCGCTCCGCCACGGGCTGCTCCAAGTCCGGCTTGACGGGCACCTTGGGCTGCACCAGCTTCAGCGCCGCCAGGAAGTACGCCTTCAATTCCGACACCTGGGGCACCACCGCCGGCCAGCGCACAACGTGATCGGGCCGCATGAGCGTCAACTTCTTGCCCAGGGCGTAGGCCAACTCCTTCTCCTGTTTACCCTGCAGCAGGGCGGCCCCGATGACGAAGGCCGGGCAAAGCTGCTGCTTCTCGCGGGCGTTCATCAGTTCAATCTCGCCCGGCCAGTCCTGGCGCAAGTACAGCTCCGGAGCCGTGACGCCAAGGGCCTGGCTGACGTACACAAACACGCCACTGAACATGAGCTTGTCGCTGGTGGGATCGCGCCGATCCCTGCGTCTGATCCCCACCTCCTTGTGCTCACGCGCGCGCACCGCCATGATGGCCTGGCTGACATTCGCGAGAATCAGCGAAATGTAACGATCCTCGTCACTGTGGTAGATGAACTTCTGCCAGAGTTCCTCGTTGAGTCGGGCCTTCACCCGGGACAGGGTCTTCTGTTTGTATTGCTCGTGGAAACGCAGTTCCTCGGTATCGGCCTGGCGTAGATAGGCGAGCACCGAGGCCGCGCACCAGACTTGGTCGTACTTTCCCATCTCGGCAAACAGGTGCCGGAGCGTCTTGAGAATGGGCACCATCGCGGCAATATCCTGCGTGCGCTTGAGGATCACCCGCCACTCACGCACGGCCTTGTCATAGGCCTCTGGCCCCTGCATTTGATACAGTTCGGCCAGGATCTGGTGGCGCGACATATTGTCGGGCTCCAGCTTCGTGCACACCTCGAACGCCTCCGCGGCGGCGCGGAATTCCTTCAGTCGGGTCCGGTAGATCTCGCCCAGGGCGTGCCAGAGGGCAATTTGCGTCGGCTTCTTTTCGACCGACACCTCGGCACCCAGGCGCTTGATCATGCGGCGATAGGCCCGCTGTTGGTTGGTCCAGTCCTTCTTCGCCGTCATGATCTTGTCGATCCGCTCGAAGGGCTTGAGGTCGTCGGGGTACTCGTCGAGCGCCTTGTTGAAGAGTTCCACCGCCTCGTCAGGCGAATGCAGCTCGGCGTTGGTAATTTGCCCGGCTGTTTGCAGATATTTTGCCTTGACTCGACCGGTCTCAAGGGCCGCTAGCCGCAATAGAATCTCAACGGCCTTCTTCCATTGCTTGGTTTCAGTGAGGAGTTCCAACACGTCGACCAGCAGACCGCGCGCGTCGGGCTTGACTTCCAGCGCCTCAAGATAGGCGGCAATGGCCTTCTGCGAATTCTTCAGTCGCTCTTTGTAAACCTCGATGATCTGTTCGTGCAGGGCCACCTTCTCTTCAGGACTCTCCGTGTGCGCAAGCAATGACCGCTTCTGGCGAATCACTGCCTCCCAGTCTCCCGCGGCGGCGTGAATCTCAGTCAACGCCTCTAGTGTGGGCCGGTGGCCGGAATTGATCTCCAGCGCCTTCTCGAACATGTTGATCGCCTTGGCCCGATCGCCGATCTTCATCTTGATGTGGCCGATGCGATGGAAGATCTCCACGATCTGCGCTTCACTCTGCGACTCGCGGTGGTGGACCAGGATGGTTTGATAGAGCTTGAAGGCATCGTCCCACTGCTGCCGGCGGTACAGCAGATTGGCTCGGTCAACCAGGGTGGGCAGGTGGGTGGCGTCCAGCTCGTAGGCAGAACGGTAGTACTTGAGCGCCTTCTCCTCGTCGCCAAGTTGCTCCGCCGCCTTGGCCAGACGGTAGTGCAAAATATTGATCTCGCGATGAGCGCGCCGATCCGCCTTGCGCGCCAGCATCTCCAGGATCGGCACAAGAGGCGCCCATTCGCCCTGGCGGTAGTAGATGTCCGCCAGCGGGGTCGCCGCCTCGACGTGCTCGGGGTCAAGTTCGAGCGTGCGCGCGTACAGCTCCTTGGCCTTTGCCTCGTCGCCCAGCTCGGTCTGGTAGAGCTTGGCGGCTTCATAGACGAGCCGCGTGCGATCGAGAACGCTCGCCGTGTGGGCCTCGGCCCGCACCATCAACTGGGCCGCCTTGAAAGAATCGCCGCGCCGCTTGTAGATATTGAGCAGCGACAACATGCTCGGCACGTGGGCCTGATTGATGGCCAGGGCGTCGCTCAGGCGTTCCTCAGCGATGTCTGACATCTGCATCTGTTCGTCGAGGATCTTGCCGAGGCGGTAGCTGAGGTCGACCTTCTCTTCGGGCGAAGCGCGTCCCACCAGGCGTTGCATGATGTCGACTGCGCGCTCCCACTGCTCCGTCTCCTCGTACAGACGTGCCAGGCCCCGCAGCGCTTCAGCGTGGTCGGGGTCGGCATTGAGGATCTCATTGAAAGCCTCGATGGCGCTGTCGGGATCGCGCAGCCCCTCCTCGTACACCCGTCCCATATCCAAGTAGAGCGCGATCTTGGCCGCGACATCGCTCTCCATCTGGATGTGTTTGCGAAAGGTTTCAACCAGGGCGTCCCACTTGCGCTCACTGCGATAGAGACGTTCCAGATCCTGGCAAGCCTTGAGGTTGCGCGGATCGATCCCAAGCGCCTGACGCAGGTTATCGATTGCGTCGTCAATCTTGCCGGGCAACTGCTCGCACACCTGCGCCATGCGCACGAGCAGGCTCACCCGATCGGCGTCGGGCGCCGTGACCTCAAGCTGATGCTCGAGGACCTCAAGGTAGGCGTCCATGCGGCCCGCCTTCTCGTACAGTTGCTCAAGTGCCTTCAAGGCAGGCAGGTTCTGCGGATCGACGGTAAGCACCTCTTTGTAGGCCTGAACCGCGCGCTCGTTGTCGCCCAGGCGGGTCTCCCACAGTTCGCCAACTTGCAATCGCAGCTTCACCGCCAGCTCGCCGTCGTCGACCACTTGCGACTTTCGCGCCAGCACGTCCGCCAGTCGCTCCCAGGCCTGGGTCCGCCGGTGCAGGCGCTCAAGCGCCTCGATTGCTTTTAGGCAATGCTCGTCGGCCTGCAGGGCTTGGTCATAGGCCAAGGTGGCCTGGCCGGCGTCGCCGATATGGGTTTCAAAGGTCTCGGCCAGCGCCACCAACACCTCAACCCGCTGCTCCAGATTCGATTCGATCTCAGCGTGCTTGGACAGAACGCCAACGAGATCCTTCCAACGCGATTCCTTGCGATAGAAGTCGGCCAGCGCCGCCATGGCGCCCACGTGATTGGGCTGCCGCGACTGAGCCTCCTTGGCCGACGTGATGGCGTAGTCGGTGTGGTGCAGAGCCGAGTCGTACCAACGCGCGATCTTGACCCACAGATCAGCTGCCTGCTTCGCGTCCTCCATGCTCTGCGCGGCCTGGGTGTACTCGGACAGGAGGTCCGACCACTTGTTGGTGACGTTCGCCAGCCGCTCCAGTTCCTGGGCGACGGTGTTGCTGGAGTAGTCCTCGCGGAATGCGGCCTGCAGCATGATGAAGGCGGAGTCGCGATCGCCGATGTGTTCCTCGTAGATGCGCGCAATCTCACAAAAGAGTCTGATCTTCTCTTCAACTTCGCCCGTGTAGTCCACGCGACCCAGCAGCAGCTCGACCAACTCGGGCCAAACCTTGCGCTGACGGTACACCTCTTCCAACGCCGCAGACGCCGCCGCGTGCGACGGGTCCATCTTCAAGACGCGTTCGTAGGCTTCGGCGGCCGAACCACCATCGCTGATCTTTTCTGCCCAGACCGAGGCGATCTGCATCAGCACGTCGACCTTGTCGTCCACCGAGGCCAACGCCGCCACCCGCCTCTCCAACACGTCCACGCACTCTTCCCAGCGCCCTTCCTGGGTAAAGAGCGTTTCGAGCGCCGTCAACGCTCGGGCATCAGCTGGATCGATTTGCAGAACCTGGCGCCACGCCTCGATGGCCGCATCAATCCGCACAAGGGTGCTGCCCTCCAGCTCGCCCAGCTCGGCATAGTAGTCACGCAGCGTCTCGGCCGGGAACGTCCCGCTGCCCACGGCAATGAGTCTGCGTAGTGTATCCGAAAGCTCCTCCCAGGCCGCGGCACTCCGGTAGTTGGCCGCAATGGCCTGCAGGGCCTCGATGTCGCCCGGATTGATCTCGATGACCTTCTTCCAACATTCGAGGGCGTTTCTCTCGCGGCTGAGTTTCTCGCCCCAGACATGGCCCAGGCGCTTGTAGGCCGGGATGCGCGCTTCGGGATCCTCGGTGGCACGAATCTGGCTGTCGAGGACCTCGGTGAGTTCCCGCCATTCCTCAGCCTGCTCGTGCAAGTCGGCCAGGGCGGACAGAGCCATCGGATCGGCGCCGCGCAAATCGAGGACGCGCCGCCACAGCTCGATGGCGTGATCGCGCTCGTCGAGCACGTCGGACGTGATCCGCGCCATGCGCGCGTAGCAGTCGGACAGCGCCTCATCGCCTGGGGCGATGTCGAGCATCTTCTCGTAGACCTGGTAGAGGTCTTCCCACTGCTCGGCCCGGAAGTAGATGCGCTCCAGTGCCTCCAAGGCTTCCGGCGAGCGCGACTCTTGTTCGAGCACGGCCAGATAGCTGGTCACCGCTCCCGGAGCGTCGTCGATGACGTCGGCCAGGATCTTGCCGAGGCGAAGGTGCAGCGCCACCAGATCGTGCGACCCGTCGGTGATGGCGATACGCCGGCGCAGGACATCGGCCAGCTTCTCGTAGTCGCCTTGCTTGTCGTAAACCCGATCAAGCAGGGCCAGAGCCTCGCCGTCATTGGGGTCGAGTGCCAGCACCTGACCGAGCACGTCCTCGACCCGCACCAGGTCGGCAAGCTCGGTGTCGAAGACCGTGGCCAAGCGGAAGAGCACCTCGCGGCGGACCCGCCGATCACTGGCCTTGGCGGCAGCGTCCGCCATGCTGGCAACGTAGGTTTCCCACTGGTGGGTGGCGCGGGCCAAGCGCAACAGCTCGTCCAGCCCCTGCTCAGAACCCGGGGATTCCACCACCGCTCGCGACCACCACTCAAGCGCCGCCACCTGGTCCATCAGCTTGGCCTCGGAGATCTCCGCCAGCCGTCGCAGCAACCGCTGTCGCTCCTCGGGGTCGGACTCGACGCCCAGCTCGACCTGATAGACCCGAACCAGCTTCTCCCACTCCTCGGCCACACGATAGAGAGGCTCCAGAACCTGAGCGATCTCGTGCTGCATGGCCCCGCTCGACAGAAGCCGCTCCAGCGTGGCTCGCGTCTCGGCGTGCTTGGGGTCGATGTTGAGAATGTCCTGGTACGCCTCGACCGCTTTGGGCATGTCCCCTAGCGCCACTTCCAGGATCTGCGCCAACCGATAGGTCAGATCGATGATCTGCTGGTCGGTATCCGACAGGCGAACTTCGCGACGAACAACGTCCGCCAGCTCCGTCCAGCGCTCGGTCCTGGTGTAGAGGCGGTCGAGCGCCTCCAGCCCTTCCTTGCGATCGGGCTCGGCATCGGCAACCCGCCGATAGGTGGCGATGGCCTTGTCGAGGTCGTGGGTTTCCTGCTCGTAGATCCGGGCCAGGCGCGACAGCATCTCGGTCTGCAGCCGGCTGTCCATAATGCGGTCGATCTCGGCGTCGTACACCGCAGCCAGGTCGATCCAGCGGCCGCTCGATTCGGCCAGGCGGTCGATGTGCGCAATCACATCCTGATTCGCCGGATCCACGCGCAAAGCGCGACAGTAGGCATCGAACGCCGCATCGAAATCGTTCAGGCGGCGCTCGTGAATCTTGGCCAGCAGGTCAAGCAACTCCACCCGACGCACTGGATCCTGGGTGCAGGCCACCATGACCTCGTAGACCGCCGCCACCTTGGCCCAGTCCCCCGCGCTTTCGTGAACTGGCAGCAACACCTCGGCCGCGGCGATGGGCTCTTCCCCTCGCTGCATCATGCCTTCCAGAGCCTTCAGGGTCGGCTCGTGGCTGGGATCCATGGCAAGTACGCGCTGGTAGGCCTCCGTGGCCCGGCTGGCATCCTTGAGCTTGTCCGCCCACAGCTCGCCAATGCGGTGGCGCAACGAAACCACCTCGGCCGCTGACGAGGACAGCTCGGTCTGCCGCTCAAGTACGTTGAGCAGGTCGTACCAACGCTCGGTCTGCAGGTACAGGCGATCCAGGGCCTGAAGCGCATCCAGATCATCTGGATCCATGTCGAGGATCGAGGTGTAGGTCTCGATGGCGCGGGCAGCGTCCTGTAGCTCGCGGTCATACACCTGGCCGAGGACAAAAAGACGCTCCTTCTTTCGCGCGGGATCCTTGGCCAGTTCAGCCTGGCGGGCGTAGACGTCCTTCAAGTCATTCCAGCGCGACAGGCGCAGGAACAGCCGCACCAGATTTTCGAGCGCCGTCTCGTTGGAGTCATCGAGCGCCAGCACCTGCCGGTACGCCTCGATGGCTTTGTCGGAGTCGTCGAGGACTTCCTCCCAAATCTTGGCCGCGCGCGAGCCCAGCTCCTTCTTGTCGGCCAGCGCTTCGACCATATCCATCTTCCGTTGCAGCAGCAACACCAGCTGACCGTAGTCGGCCGTGCGGACGTAGATGGCCTCCAGGGCATCGGCCGCTTCAAGGTCGCGCGGACCCACCGCCAGCGCCTGCTTGTAGGCCTCTGCCGCAATCTCGGCGTTGCCGAGCTCGCTTTCGGCCAGCCTCGCGATCGCGTGATAGACGGCGCCTTTCAACTCATCGGACTGCAGGGTCTCGGCGGCGGCACGATAGCGAACTACGAGATCATCACACTGCCCAAGCGCCTTGGCCAAACGCTCCAGGCGTCGGGTCGTCTCGGGGTTGAGAGGATCCTCGGCCAGGGCGCGTCCGAGGGCCTCGTACGCCCGCGCCGGATCATCCAGTCCGTCCTCACAGGCGGTGGCAATCTCGTGCAAAAGGTCGATCTTCCTCCGCACGTCAAGCGCGTGGCGCGCTTGGATCTCAAGCACGCGCACAAGATTGCCGAAATCACTGCGCGCCCGGTACACCGGGTCCAGAATCTCGGCCAGAACCATGTCGTGGTCGGGGTGGTCAAGGAGTCCCTCCAGCGCCGCCACGGTTTCCGGATGGCCCGGCGCCAGGTCGAGCAGTCGTCGATAGGTCTCAACCGCGGCCGTCGTGTCACGCAGTTTCTGTTCCCGCAGTTGGCCGAGACGAGAAAGCAAGCGGACCTGCTCGTCCTCATCGCTCGCCAGCTCAAGCTGGCGCTGCAGGTTATCGGCCAAATCGAGATCCAAACCCTTCTGCACAAAGAGTCGATCGAGGGCGCGCAGAGCCGACAAGCTGCTCGGGTTGTCACCCAGCGCCTCCTTCCACGCGGCAATGGCCTCGTCAGGATTCCCGATTGCCTCCTCCCAAATGGCGGCCACGTGGGCGTGAATCTGCTCACGCTCCTCGCTGGAGCGAACCAATTCGGCCTTCTTCTTCAGGGTGTCGACGAGGTCGGACCAGCGCTCGGTGCGCGTGTACAGTCGCTCCAGTGCCTCAAGCGCGGAGGCATCCTCGGGCTCGATCTCTTGTGCCAGTCGGAAGTATTCGACGGCCTTGTCCGATTGGTCGAGCTTCTCGTCGTAGGCCACTGCCACGACCAGCAGAATCTCGCGTTCCAATCCGGACGCGAGCTTCCGCGTCGACTGGGCCTGGCTGTACAGAGCCACCAACTCCTGCCATTTGCTCATGCCCTCAGCCAAAGACTCCAACGCCGCGCGCGCCTCAGCCGATTCGGGACTGATGGTGAATGCCTCGGCGTAGGCTTGATACGCCTCGGCGGCGCGACCAGCTTCTCCCTCAAGGGCACCGATGCGCAGAAACAGGGCCACGCGAGCGGCGGCATCGGTTTCACGTGCAAGCTTGATACGCTGAACCTGCAGCAAGCGCTCGACCTCGTGGGTCGCCTCGTAGATGGGCTCTAGAGCCGCCACCGCGCTCACTTGGTTTTCACTGTCGTCGAGATACGCCTCGAGCGCCGCGCGCGCACCGACCTGGGTCGCATCCAGCGCCAGCGCCTCCTGATACGCCTGCAATGCCGCGGCCAGGTTGTTGAGATGCTTCTCGGAAACCTCGCCCAGTCGGAATTTCAACTCGGCCGCGCTGGCGTCGTCATGGGGCAGCTTGAGCTGACGGGCGATAATCTTGGCCAGTTCCTTCCAGCGCGCCGTGGCCCGATACAAACGATCGAGTGCCCGCAGCGCCTGAAGGTCTTCCTTGGCCGTCTTCAGGATGTCTTTGTAGAGATCAATCGCCTTGTCCGCGTCGTGGACCTGTTCTTCGTAGAGCGCCGCGAGCTGCAGCCGGACTTCGCGCTTCTCCTCGTCCGAGCCAGCCAAGGCGAGCTTCTTGTCGTAGATGGCCAACAGCTGGTCATGCTGGTCGGTGGCAATGTACAGACGTTCAAGCGCCAGCACCGCCTGCTCATCGCGATCGGAGATTTCCAATATTCCGCGATTGCGGGCAATGGCCGCCTCAGGGTTGGCCAATTCCCTTTCGTAGGCACCCGCCACTGTGGCCAGGAGCGGCAAGGCGTCCTGCCCCTGCAAACTGGGCAGAACGGCTTCGTAGGCATCCACTAAGAGTGACCAGTTGCCCGTCTCGCCGGCCAGCCGCTCGGCGTACTCACGCGCCCATCCTTCGCGCGGATTCTCGGTCAGTGCATGGAGAGCCACAGTGAGCGCCAGTGGCTTGTCGCCGGCATCGCCGTCGAGAATCTGAGCAATTCGCAGCATGCGCTCCTGGCGCTCGGCAGCGTCGGTCGTGTGCTCAAGCTGCACCTGCAGCACCTCGGCCAACCGTTTGGCGTCTCCGGCCTTCTCGTACATCGGGATAAGGGCATCAGCCGCTGCCAAGTTGTGGCCATCGAAGGAAAGCGCTTTCTCGAAAGCCTTCTGTGCCTTCTCGGCCTTGCTCAGACGGTCGCGGTACAGGACCGCGATCTTGTTCCACAGACCCACCCGGGCCGTATCTGTCTCTGTCTCGGCCTGCCGCTCCAACACGCGCGCGAATTCGTCCCACTTGCCCTGGACTGAATAGAAACCTTCGAGCGCATCCCAGTCCTTGTTCTGCAGGTACAACTTGCGAAGCGCATCCTGCGCACGCCGGTTCTCGGGCTCCCCATCGAGCAGCGTCTTCCACGCGGTCACCGCTAGGTCGAGCTTCTGCAGCTTCTCGGTGTACACGGTAGCCAGCTTGGGCAGGATGATTCCGCGCTTGGCGGGGTCGTCGGTCAAGACCGCCTGCCTGTCGAGGACCGCCGCCAAGTCCTCCCATCGCTTCTCTCGCTCGTAGAGCTTCTCCAACTCAGCCAGCGCCTCGGCGTCGCTGTCGTTGGCCTCGAGAACTTTGCCCCACAGCTCGATCGAGACGGCCGCCTTCTTGAGTTTCTCCGTGGCCAGCTTGGCGACCTCGGCCCAGCGCCGTCCTCGCTCAGCCGGGTCGGTCACGCGCGCGATCTCTTGCCGCAGTACAGCCACCAACCGGTCCCAATCACGCCGTTTTTCGTACATCTGCTTGAGGAACGCCAGCGCCTCGGCATTGCCCGAATCGATTTCAAGAATCGCCTCAAACGCCTTGATGGCCTCGGCCTGATTTGAAAACTTCTCAAGGTACAGATTTGCCACCCGGAGGTTGAGGGCAATCTTCTCCTCGTTCGAGCCGACGATGGCCGCCTTCTTGCGCAGAATAGCGATCAGCTCTGGCCAACGAGGAATGACCTCATACTGTGCGGCCAGGGCGTCCAGGACCTCGATGTTGTTGGGCTCGATAGCGAGTATGCGGTTGTAGGCTTCCACGACCATCACGTCCAGCTTGAGCCGATCGCGATAAAGGTCGACCATTTCCAACAACACGGGAACCTTCGCATCGGGTGTGGTCCAGGTTGCCTTTTCAACCGCCTCTTTCAGAACCTCGACGCAGGCCTTCCAGCGCTCGGCGCGACGATAGACGCGGGCCAGTTCACGCCGGGGCTCCCACGCCGCCGGTGCAGCAGCCACGAGTTTCTTCCACGCATCGATGCCCTTCTCGACCGACAGTTGTTCGGTCTCCAGCGCGGCCGCTGCCCGGCCCTGCAGCTCTGCTGGAAAGTCGTCAAGCACAGCATTCGAGGTTGGTTCCTTGCCCACTTGGTCCTCCGGGATGAATAGGGCGACCACAGAGTCGCGGCCGCGTGCTCCGAGCCTCCAGTTGTAGAGAGGCTAAGACCGCGGAAAATGGAGCGTTTTATACCACGCTGGCTGCTTCACGCACAACGGGAATGAAGTCCATTTTCTCGTCGCTGCGGGCCGTTCCCGTCGCCCGCCACAGGCCGAGACCCCGAGGCTGCGGCCTGCGGGCACAGCCTGCCGGCTTGGCTCACTTTCGGCGGTTGGGCACTGATGCAACTCCCTCCCGTCGCCGTCACTGCTGCGGTCCTCGCGACGCGCTGGCTCGGCCCAAATTTGAATCAGTAGTGCTGGACGCGTGTCGAGACGGCCGCGTCCCCGCGTTTCCGCGGATCTTGGCTCGCGTCGAGAGGCAGCGCTGCGAAGAAACTATGGACCGCTCAGGGCGTAGAGCTTGTCGCTCGCGGCGCGCACGAAGCCGGACGCCGCTGCGTCCTTGCCCCCGCCGGTCGCCACGAACTTCTGCAGGTAGTCACGAGCCTGCTGTTTCTGATCGCTGGCGTGCGACTCCTCGTACCACTCGGCATAGGTCATTCCGCAGTTGTACAGGGCATCGAAAAGGCCGCTGTCTTCTTTGAGTGCCTTCTTGAACTCCGCCGCGGCCTGCTCGTACTGCTTGAGCGACTTCAGAGCTACGCCGTGCAGGTTGTAGCACTCAGCGCTTTGCTCGTTGGCCCGGACGCATTCCGCAAAGACCTGCGCGGCTTCCTTGTCGGCGTCGTAGTCCAGGTACAGCCGGCCGAGCGCGATGAACGGCTTGTCCATCCGGGGATTCAACTCGATAGCGGCACGCAAGGCCTGGTCTGCCTCCTTCGGACGCTCTTCAAACAAGTACACCAACCCCAAACGCCACTGAGCCTTGAAGAGCTTGGGATCCAGCTCTGTGGCTTTCTTCAGAGCCTTTTCGGCGTTGTCCAGCCGCTTTGCCTCCAGGTAGGCCTCGCCGAGGTCATATTGGAAGTTCGCGTTGCTCGGACTTCGCTGAACCGCCCCTTCAAAGGCTTCGATGGCTTTGTCCCATTTGCGCTGCTTTTGGTAGACCTTGCCCAGGTTGTAGTGGGCCATTTCGTAGGTCGGATCCGTTTGGATGGCCAGCCTCAACTCCCTCTCGGCCGAGTCGTAGAGATTGGTCTTGAAGGCTTCGACGCCCTTGTTCGCAATCTCTATGGCCTTGATGCGCTCCTGGCTGCAGACGAACGCGTCACAGGCCGGCAGAATCAACCCTAGCGTGAGAATGGCTTTCAGATAGCGACCCATCGTGGCTCCTTCCGTTCTCGAATTGCCAGCGCTACTCGCCGCCCGCGCCGCCGGCCGTGAAGTTAAACGGATATGACACGATGACGATGCCGCCACCGAGCGGCTTGGGGAACTCCCAGCGCCGAACCGCCTGTACTACACAGTTCTCCACGCGGAGATTGCCCATGGTCGAGCTCTGCAAGACAGACGTGATGACCGCGCCCGTTGCAGCGATGGTGAACTGAACCGAGACGCGACCAGAGAGGTCGGCCTTCTTGGTCAACTCAGTTTCGTAGCAGTACTTCACTTCGTTGATGTGGCGACGGATGATTCGGCGGATGATTTCCTTGTCGAGCGACCCGCGCACGTTGGCCTGACCCGGGATGACGTCTGGCGCACGAGCACGCCGACCGCCTAGGCCGCCCGCGCCGCGCCCGTATCCAGAGCCGTTGCCACCGCCGCCGCCCTTGCCGATGGTGCCGAAGTTGCCGAGACCGATCGTCCCTTCACCAGTACCGCCGCCGCCCGTTCCCGTGCCGACCAACCCGAGACCGCCGACGCCGTAGGCTTCGCCGATCTGGTTGCCGATGAGGCCACCGAGCACGTTCTCCGCATCGCTGCCGGCCGCTGTGTCGCGACCGAAGATGGAAGCCAGGTGAGAGCCTTCGGACATCTTCAACACGCCGAGGATGCCGGCGTTCTTGGCATTCTCCTCTGCCAGCTTCTTCGCCAGGTGCGGATCCGGATTGTCCTTGGGACCCTTGAGGCCGTACAGACCCTCCTTGTTCTTGGAGGTCTTCTTGCCCATCTTGCCTTCCTCACCCTTGTGGCGCTTGCCCTTGCCACCCTGCTCGTCCGGCCCCTTCTTCTTGAGCCACTCGGGAATGTCTTCTTCCTTCTCCTCGGGCGGCTTGATGAGGAAGTTCACAAAGCGGCTGTCAGCGTTGAAAAGATCGAGAGAGAGTGATTTCGGATCCGGCGGAACAGAGAAGATCATCAGAAGGAACAGCACCAGTCCGATCGCCGTGCCGACGGTGTAGGCCTGCTCACTCCAGCGCCAAACCAGGAAGGGAACCGGGAACTTGCGCGGCTTGGGTGTCGCGCTCACGAGGAAGCTGGTGTCGCCACAGTCGATCTTGACTCGGCCGCGATCGCCGAGAGAGAAGCTGGCACCACGCTGCTGCACGAACTGCGGTAGCGGAACCACTTGATTGTCGATCAGAACCTCGCCCGCCATCGACGGCGTGACGTTGACAAGAAAGTCGCTGCCCGTCGTAGAGACCAGGGAAAATGATGCGCCACCAATGTAGTCGGTCCCGATGGGCGCATCCGCATGCGTCACTGACCCAATCACGAAATTGGGGTTGGTCCGCCCGCGACGCTTGAGTCCCATGTAGCACAAGGCAATGCCAGCGGCGACGCCCCCGAAAACCAGGAAGTCCATGGCCGGCGATCGGGTCTTCCACTGGAAATCCTTGGATTCTTTGCCGGCGGCGATTGCGGCGTCGTAGCGAGACTTCTCGGCGCCAATGTCCAGAATAGTGATGAAGAAGACTACCAGCGCCACCGCAATCGCAGCAGCACCTCCGATCAGCATACCCTTCGATTGCCCTTCCGTTCCGGTGCTCTTTCCCGTCGGGTCAGACAGGTGGCGAGTCTGGGTCACAACCCCACGGTAGAGAGCCTGAACCTCAACGGCGTGGGAGCCATCGTGGACTTCCACCTCGGCCCCGGCGTGACTTGCAAAATTTCCCATACCAGCTGCCGCAGCGCCAAATCCCTGAGGCGCCGCCATAGCCTGCGGCGCAGCGTACGGCGCAGTAGCGGCGTAGGCGGCGGGCGCAGGGGCAGTTGGTCGGATCGGCGTTGGTGGCGCGACCGGGGCTGGAGCCTGGGGCGCGACCGGCATGACAGGCGCGGGCGTCGCCGCCTCCGCGCCTTCGGCCAGCAACGTGATGGCCACCCGAACATCGCCGAACTGGACCTGGTCGCCGCTCTTCAGGCTTGCCTTGGCAATGCGCTCACCGTTGAGCAGCGTACCTCGGGTCGACCCCAGATCGATGAGTTGAACCTCGTCGGGTCCATTGACTTCAAGCACCGCATGCATGCGCGAGACGGACTCGTCATCGAGCCGCAGATGCGAGGAGGCCAGCTTGCCGATCTTGATGACAGCCTCCGTCAGCACCTCTTCGCGTACGACCTGATCCCCCCTGAAGATCTGGAACTTGACGGGGACTACTGCATTGGCCATTTGGGTCTCCTCCGGTTACGGCAGGCTGGGGCCATCGGCGGCCACGCCTATGCTCTCGAACTCTGTCCTGGAAGTCTTGCGACCCCAGGCGGCTAGATGTCTTCGAGCGACTTAAGCATTTCGGGAATGAAGTCCTTGCGAATCTCGATGAGGCTGGAGTGTTTGGCTTTGTTGATTGCGTTCACCAACTCGCCGTCGGGTCGCTGCAGGTCACCCTCGACATTGTCGTCTTCAAAGTCGTAGACGGTCTTGGACTTGAACTGCTCGGCCGCGCCTTCTTGAGCGAGGGCCGTACCCAGTCCCCCAAGGGTCAGAACCGCAATCATTGCTATGAGTCGCATCGGTTCACTTCCTTCCTTCGAGTGCGCTGGAGGACAAGCACGGTACGCTCGCTCCATACTGACAACTGAGATCGAATTCGGTTCCCACAATTATGAGTCGATCTCGGGAAATGCCTCCGGGTGTCACTCCCACTTCTTTCTCTCTTCGACTTTCTGTGGCGCACTATTGACGTCACTCGGCGGTTCGGCGGACTTGGCGGGCGCGGCAGCGGGCTTCACTGGCGCGGCAGCGGGAGCGGGAGCGGCTGGGGCCGGCGGCGCCGCCGGCGGGGGTTCGGTCGAGGATCCTGGAGCAGCGGCCTTGTCTGCGTCGCCTTTGTCGCCTTTGCCCTCGGCGCCCTTGTCGCTGCCGCCCTTGTCGCTAGGCGCCTTTTCCACGCCAGCGGCCTTCTTCGCTTTCGCCTCTTCCTCTTGAACCTTGGCCGCCTCCTGCTGGCGCTTCTCTTCCGCCTCCATCTTCTTCATCTCTTCTTCCATCTTCTTCTGCTGCTCTTCCGCCTTGCGCTGCATTTCCTCGGCCTCTTTCATCATCTTGGCCGCTTCTTCCAATGCAACGAACACCTCATCGATGTCCTTGATGCGCTTCTCGGCGTCTTTCTTCCCTTTCGCTGAAGTCGTCCGCGAAAGGAAGTCACGATAGAAACCCTGGGCCTTCTGCAGCATCGGCTTGTCACTGCCGGCCTTGTACTCCTGGTAGAGCAGGCCGAGGTTGTAGTACGAGTCTGGTCGTTGCGGATCGAGGGTGCGTGCCTCGTTGTACTTCTGCTCCGCTTCATCCAGCTTCCTGTTGCCGCGCAGAGCGACGCCTAGCCCTATGATCGCTTCGTAGTTGCGGGGCTTCGCCTTGAGCACGGCCCTGAGATTCTCTTCTGCGATGTCGTAGTTGCGGAACTTGAGCGAGACCGCCGCGAGATTGAGCCGCGCCTCGAAGAGAGCGGGATCGTTGTCAACGGCAGCACTGAAATTCTTGATGGCGTCGGTGTAATTCTTCTTGGCCAAGTAGATCATGCCAAGGGTGTTGTAGACGACCGCCACGGCCTTCTTCATCTCGACCGTGTAGCCCGTTCCCTCCGCCGGAGCCTCCTGGGCCGACTTGTCCTCGTCCTTGTCCTTTGCGTCTTCCTTCTTGGCTTTGGCCTTCTTGCCCCTCTTGCCCGATTCGTCCGCCGCGGCGCCTTCGTCCTCAAATTTACCGGTGGCGATTTCCTGCGCCCGCTTGACCGCCTGGGCTCCAACCAGTTTGGCTGCCTCCGGCAGATCCAGATCGAAGTAGATAAAGCAGAGGCCTGCATAGGCCTGCAGACTGTTTCCATCCAGGGCCAAGACGCGCCGCAGTTCCTTCACGGCACCGTCGTTGAGCGCCTTCTTTTCGGAGCCGCTCGCGAGACGAGCCCGCTCGCGGTAGATTTGGGCCATGTTGATGCGGGCGGCGATGGACCCGACGAGCGGATCGGCCTGAATCGAACGCTTGAAGAGCGCCTCCGCCTTGGTCTTGTCGCCGCCCTGCCAGGCCAGGTAGCCCAGATTCGCGAGAGCCGGGGCAAAGGGCTTGTCTCCGCCAGACAGCCGCTCCCAGATCCCAACGGCTTCATCTTTCTTGCCACATTCGAGATTGACCGCAGCCTCGTTGCTGCGCGCCTCGAAAAGGGCGGGCGCCTGATCGGCGACTTTTCTGAATGCAGAGCCTACTGACGAACAATCCGGGCCGGGAAGCGTTCCCGCCTTTCTGGCTTTCGCGTATTCAGCAACGGCCTTCTCAAAGTCAGCCTTCTGCTCCTCAGTGATCTGCCGACCGGCCGCCTTCCGCGTGATGAGGGGAACGTCCGCAGCAGCGGTGGATGCCGCTGCGTCTGAGGCGGGCTTCTTGCCAGGTGCCCACTCCTCCTCGTCAGGCAGGCCACCGGTTTCTGGGCTCTTGGGCCCGCTCGTGGCACAGCCGATGGCCAGGACAAGCAAGGCTCCGCCTGCGATCAGGATCCGAGACGGACACATACCGACACTTCGATGGGTCATCATCGCTGGCTCCTACTCCTTGGAAGTAACCTGGAGATCGTCGGGCAGGTCCGACACGACGCCGCCGGGCGTAATGGGCGTCGAGACGTAGCCAGGTTCAGGCTTCATCTCGGCCGCCAGGGGGTAGTCGGCGGGCTTCATTTGATTGAGCTCCACCTCGCACATAGTCGACCACTCGTTGTACCAGGACTCCTTGGTGGCGGCTTTCAGGCATAGGTCGTAGCCGACAACGGCTTTCGATTCGATGGGTTCGGCCTTGTCAACCAGAGCGTCGCAGAAGATCTCGCGCGGCCGGTTACCCCACTCGTCCTGTTCCTTCAGATCCTTGGGGATCTCCGCGGTGTAGAGCTGGTTGACGAAGTCGGCGTAGACCTGTCCGATGCGGGCCGAAGCCGCGATCGTCCAGTGCGCCACGTGGTAGTCGAGAACGAAGTCGTATTGACCCTTCTTGTCGGCGCTGGGTCCGGTCAGCTTCTCGGCTAGGCCCGTCTTCTGGGTCATGTACTGGAGGAATTTCTTGCTCGACTCCTCGTACTTCTTCTTCTTGGCCGTCGCGACCTTCGGCTTGTCCCACTGCGTAGGCTGCTGAAAATCCAGTCCCGATGGGAATTTCACGCGCAGGAACTGTTCGTAGAGTTGCTCGGCCTGGTAGAAGGCCGATCCGGCCACGGCATAGCGGGCAAGTGCCTCGCGCGTCCCGCGCTCGCCCGGAGTCGCGCCCGGTATCTTCTTGGCGGCCTCGCCGTGATTCCACAGAGCCAGGATGTCTTTGAAGTGCTTCTGGGCATCCGTGGCGTACTTGGAGTTGCGATCGTAGACGGTGATCTTTGCGCTGGTGGGCGGACCACACTGAGTGCGCAGCTTCTCCTTCAGCTTCTTCTTCTTGTCTTTGATCTTGGAGTTGATCTCGGCGAAAACCTTCTGCCGGCCGGTGGCGCTCACACGCTCCATCTTGAGGCAGGCGCCGTTGACGCCTTCTTGGGGACAGGAACGCTTCCACGCGATCTCACCCAGCTTGAAATGGGCGAGTATTTGCTTGTCCACGCCGCCCTTGGCACCCCATTTCTTTAGGTACTCGGTCAGGTGCTTGACGAGCTCGTCAGTCTTGCTTTGCTTCTCGTACACTTCGCTCATCTGGAACACGACGTTGGCCGCGTCCTGTGCGTCTCTGGTTCCGTAGTACTTCACGAAGGCGTTCATGTCGTCGACAGCCTTCTCGAACTCACCCAATCCGATGCGGAAGGCGTAGGCGTTGCCAAGTGCCGTTCGCGATTTGTTCTCTCCAGGGAACTTCGTGGCGAATTCCTCATAGCGCCGGGCCGCCTCGCTGTAGTAAGCGAGCTGGTGATACCCGGCGGCGATGAAGAACAGGGCGCGCTGGGCCAGGGGATCCTTGGGGTGCTTGTCGATCAACTCTTGGCGGGCCCTGATGGCCTGGCCGACCAGCCGGGCGTTTTGGAAGCAGAGTCCGGCGTTGTAGAGTCGCTCGGCGTGTTTGGGGTGGTCGGGAATGGTTTCAGCCGCGGCCACGTAGGAAATGCCGCATTCCTTGTAGTTCTTCTCCTTCTCGTACTGTTTCGCTTCCACGACGAGGCTATCGGTCTTGAGGCCAATCATCTGCTTCTTGAACTCCTCATCCTTCATCAGGACCGGGTTGGCCAAGAACTTCTCCACCGTCGCGAGTAGCTCCTTGTACTTGCCCATGATATTCAGGCAATCGAGGAGCAGGTTGGCGGAGTAGAGAGCGAGCTCGTCGTTTACGTGCTTGTCTACGATGTCCCTGAACAGCTTCACCGCGTCTTCAAAGTGGTTGTAATCGTAGAAGATTCTCGCCTTGCGATACTTGATCTTCACCAACTCCGGCGCGTCAGGAACGTACTTGATGTAGGTATCAAAGGCCGCGATCATCTTCTGCTGGCCGGGCGGTATCGTCCGCGGCTTCATGTCCTTCTTGTCTTTGTCCGGCATGGCTCCGGAATCGTCGATGTTGAGCGCGTTCTTCCAGCCCAACACCGCCGCATAGGCCGCGTCTTTCACGTACTTGCCCTTGGGGTCGAGCTGCACGACCTTGGTGTAGGTCTCAGCCGCCTCGGCCCACTGCTCGGTCACCCAGAGAATTTCGCCGAAGTAGAAGGTCATTTCGGCCGTGTCCTTCTCGTTCTGGAAGTGATCCAGGTACTCTTTATAGATGAGACGGGTGAGCTGGTAGGTATCGGCGTTCTTGGTCCGCTGGGCTTCCTTGTGCCAGATGAGGGCAAGTTCCTTTGTCGTGTCGTGGTAGTTGTTTTTGCACTCGGTCATCACGTCCTTCTTGACGCCCTCGAGCTTCTGCACGTGCTCGTAGACGGTGCCAAGGCGCTTGACCTCTTGGACCTGGTCCCGCTTGTTGCCAGCCGACAGGGTGTTGCGAAGGATCTTGTACTGCCACTCGCACAATCGCGGCGACTTCTCGTTGAGCGAGATGATCTTGCGATAGACCTTGGACGACTCGGGAAACATGCCTTGCTCCCAGTACAACTCGGCCAGAGACTCGAGCATCTTGGGGGCAAATTCACCACCCATGCGCTGGAAGAACTCCCACGCTTTGTCCGGCGATGCGCCGGGGGTTCGAGCGTAGGCCTTAACCAAGTCCTTCTTGGCTTCCTTTTCGAGGGGCCCACGCTGAGCCTTGTCGATCTTTCCTGCCTGGCAAAGCTCGATGACGTGGACGAAGATCCCTAGCGCCGACTTGAAGTTGCCCAGGTTGATCTCCGCCCACCCCTTCTTGTAGACGGCAAATCCATAGACCGACGACTTGGGGAACTGCTCGACCTTCTCGTAGAACTTGAGGGCGTTTTCCATCTCGCCCTTACCAAAGAAATACTCGGCAAAGGACAAGTAGGCATTGGGGACGTACTTCGACTGCGGATAGTCCTTGATGAGTTTGTGGAAGAACTCTCGGGCCTTGTCTTCCTTCTTGATCATCTGCAGCAGGTAGGCGAGGCGGAACAGCACCTCGTCCATGCGCTCGTACTTCGAGCTCTTGGACGCCTCCACGTAGTGCTTGACGGCCTCGTTGGCCCATTTCTCGGAGTTCTTCTCAGCTTCCTTCTGCTGATCCTTCAGCTTGGAAGCCAGCGAGGTGTTCTTCTTCTGCTCCGCCTGGAAGATCTTCTCGTCGAAGCTGCGCGCCTGCAGGCTGTTGAATCGCTGCTTTTCAGCATACAGCTCGCCCAAACGGAAGTAGAAGTCGGGTTTCTGCGGGTCATCGTTGGGCGTGATCTTGATCAGCCGGTTGAGCTGAGAGATCTGTTTGTCGGTGTACTGCTGAATCTTCGCCTGCTGCTGCCCGACGAACTGCTCGACCGTGAGGACAGGGCCGGTCTGCTTCTGTTCCTTGGGCGGAGCAGTCGGCTTTGTCAGTTCGGTCTGGACGCCGCCCTGGACTTCCAGTTCTTTCTTCCTGAACTTTGCGTCAGCGAGAGTTGTCCCCGGACCTGCCACCATGCCGATGAGGACGATGCCGAGGGAGGCACAGCGTATGGAACGTCGATGATCCGTCATGTTGATTTCCCTTGCTTGGCTTGTCTGGATCGCGTCAAGGCTGTTCGCCCGCAGGTGCCGCTTCTGGTGCCGCCGGCGCTTCCGCAGGCGCTTCGCCACCTTCCGGCACAGGAGCTTCCTGGCCTCCACCAGCCGGCGCCCCTTCAGGGCCCGCGCTTCCGCGCGAACACCTATTGAGAAGCTTGTAGCGATAGTATCCAAGTTCATCGCGCCAATACTCCCCCATGAACGGCCAGAACTCGTGCTCGTCGTCGATGCGAACGTTGCTGATGTCCTTCACTCGGCTTGCACCGCGGGTCTCCGCCTCAGCGTTGACGTCCGCCTCCAACTGGCCCTTTTCTCCCTGGAGAATTTCGTACTCGATCTTGATCACTCGGGTGATGAGGGCGCGGAATTCGTTCACCAGGCGTTCGACCCGTTTGCGAGCGATTTCGCCAGTTTCGTTCACCGCCAAGGCCCGAGTCACACCGATCTCAGAGTAGATGTTGGTGGCCACCGCCGTGCTCTTCCAGGCCGCGTCGGCCTTTTCGTGCTGCGAGAGCTGGCGGTCGAGTTCGCGCACGGCATCGAAGCGGCGAACCAAGCTGCGGTCAGAGAGAACCGCGCGCGCGGCCCTTTCCACCGCCGGAGGCAGGCCCGACCTGCCCGTGCGAATCTTCACCGCCATGTCGTAGAACTGGTCGTTGGCAGTGTTGCTCGCCAGCACCTTGGCTAGGCCTTCCGCCACCTGGGGAACCCAGTCATTGAACTCCTGGATGGCGCCAGCGGCTCGATCGAAGAGACAATTGTAGAAGTAGATCGTCGCCTTGACCGTCAATGCCTCTGCCACGGACTCGGGCTTGATGAAATACTCAAAGAACGGGGCACGAAGGGTGTGAATGTCACCCAGAGCTTTTGAGTAGCCGGCCTGCTTGAGCATGAAGTTGGCCCACGACGCCTCGAACAGGCTGTTCGGCCAGTCATACGCCTCGGGCGAAACCCGATCGAAGTACTTGGTCGCCATTTCAAACTGGCCGGTCGAGTAGAAGACGCGAGCCAGGGACAAATTGGCCAAATCCTGAAACGGCTTGACCTTCGGGTCCTGACTCTCCTCCGCGGCCCGCAAGACCGCCTTGAACGCATCGACCGCGGGCTTGGCGGAATACTCGCGCACATAGGTCGCTCCCTCAAAGAGCTTGGCCTGCGGATAGAAAGCGCTCTTGGGCGGAACCAGGTTGAAAAGCGAAACGGCTTCCTGGAACTTGCCCTTGTTGTAGTTGTACTTGCCGAGCAAGAAATACAGCTCGTCACGGACCGCCTCGAGCTGCGGTGCTTCAAGTTCCTGCCGGTTGTACTTGCCGATCTTCTCCAGGACGGCAGCGACATCTACTGGCTGGTGCGTGAGCGACGCCAGCCATTGCAGAGTCTCGTTGTAATGCGGATGGGCGGCACCCTTTTGAACGATGCGATCGAAGTAGCTCAGCGCTGCCGAGAAGAACTTCAGCTTGAACAGCGTCTTGCCCATCATGAACTCGGCCCGCATCTTCGCACCCGCGTCTACGCCCGCCTCCCCCTCGATGGCCTTGTTGAATTCGATAGACGCCATGTAGTAGTCGCCGCGTTGGTAGAACTTCTCGGCGCGATCGAGCGCCGGAAAGCCGGTACCTCCTTCAGCGGACGCGTCCCCCGGAGAATTCGATTTTGAAGCTTCACCCGCGGGAGTAGCACCGGTCGGCTTGCTCTTGCGCCGTCGTTGCGCCCAGGCATCGGACGTCACCGCCAGGGTGAGGGCGAAAAGCAGGAACAATGCACAACCCTTTTCACGGCTCATGGATGGACCTCGCTCTGTGACGCCCACCTCAGATGGGTTCGGCGGGCAATTGGTGAAAGAGACTAGTCGAGTGTTTGGTGTCGCCTACCCGGCCGCACGACCGTAAGCTAGTGATTGGATGTTTGCAGGGCTTCAAGTGGCGGACCGTGGCGATCGTGTCGGGGACTCCACCGTCGGTGTCAGACCTCGAAACCGGGCCATCCTAGGCACGCGGATCTGAGGTGTCAAGGGAGAACATCCCACGGTGTACGCTGCTCAACTACGCGAATCTGCGCAACAAACTGTCGTCCCGATAAGCTGCTGTTCCCTGTTGACAGCCACCCTTCCGACGTTAATATGGCCCATTCTTGGTACGTCACCGTGCTGTTCCTCGGCTTGCGCCGAGCCAGACAGGAGGAGTTCTTCGATGAGTTCGAAACTGCACGCCTCTTCTCTCCGCCTGCGGGCCGCCGTGGTTCGCGCCTCTTTGCTGGGCGCTTCGCTTCTTGCTCTTGCCGCAGTCGGCAGCATGGCATGCGAAGACACAGGGATCGGCCGTCCGTGCGATCTGTTGGTGGCCGACGCTGGTCAGACGCAGGCCGTCTACAACAGCCAAGCCCTTGAGTGCCCGAGCCGCATTTGTCTGAAGCCTGCTCGGCAGGAAGGGGTGAGCGACGTCACGACCGGCCCCTACTGCTCGGCGGAATGTTCAAAGGACAGTGACTGTGACGGACAGAAGAAGGACAATGCGGTTGCCGAGGACCATCGCTGCGTGAAGGGCTATGCCTGCGGCGTGGCCTTCGTGGTCGGCCCGCTTTGCTGCAAGAAGCTTTGTCTCTGCAAAGACTTCCTCTCTAGCGGCCCTCTTCGGACGCCGATAACCTGCGACCCCGCCCGGAACAACGGACAAGGCTGCGGGGAGTAGCGCGACGAGCAGTCCGGATCGGCGCCCAACGTGTCTGTCCCTTCGTCCAGCGGACGCATGGCGGTCGGACGCCGCGCGGAGGATCTCGCCGCGTCGCTGCTCGATTCGCGCGGCTATCGCATCATCGAGCGAAACTGGCGCCGCCCGGAGGGGGAGTTGGACCTCGTGGCGGATGACCGCGGCGTCCTCGTGTTCGTTGAGGTCCGCTCGCGCACGGGAGAAGACCGCGGACATCCTCTTGAGACGGTGAACGCGCGCAAGCGGGCTCGCGTGGTGCGTGCAGCTCGCCTCTATCTGGAAGCCGCGCAGCCTACCGCGACCACGTTTCGCTTCGACGTAGTCGGGATCACCTTCTCATCAGACGGGAAACAACCCGTCGTCACTCACGTGGAGGACGCGTTTCGGGTGGCTTAGGCCCAGGTTCAAACCCGTCCCCCGGGCCACCTTCCATCAGACGACGGACTGCTCACGCCGTGGGCGTGTTGCCGTCGGCAGCGGGAGCGGCCTGGCCCGGAGCCACGCGGCTGCCGGCCTTGTCATGATCCACCACGACGCGCTCGCCTTTGATGCGGGCCGCGCGACCCTGCAGCTCGCGCAAGTAGTTGAGGCGCGCGCGACGTACACGCCCACGCTGCACAACCTCAATCCTCTCAATGCGACTCGTGTGTAGCGGGAAGATGCGCTCAACACCCACGCCATACGAGATCTTGCGTACAGTGAAGGACGCACAAGCCGAGCTGGAGCGTCGGTCGATACACACGCCCTCGAAGATCTGGACGCGCTCCTTTTCGCCTTCTTTGATCAGGGTATGCACCCTGACACTGTCACCCGGCCTGAAGTCCGGAATGTTGTCCCGCCGGGAGGCGTTTTCGATCGCTCGTATTAGGGGGTGGGTGCTCATGGGTCGGCTCGATGCAAGGGCGTATTTACTACGCGGAATGAGGCCCGCAGTCAACATCAACCTCCCTTTGACGATTCTGCCCCCTCTAATTCGGCCAGCATGGCCCTCTCTTCGTCGGTCAGCGGGTACCGCTGGATCATGTCAGGGCGATGCGCCATTGTACGCCGCAGGGCTTCCCGGCGCCGCCAACGCGCCACCTCGGCATGGTTGCCGGAAAGCAGCGCTTCCGGGACTGCAAGCCCGCGATACTGGGGAGGTCGGGTCCACTGCGGGAACTCGAGCCGACCGGCGGAAAAGGACTCCTCCACCACTGAATCCCCGCATCCCAGCACACCCGGCACCAGCCGCGCGGTGGCCTCGATGAGGACAGCCGCCGCCACTTCGCCCCCGGCCAGCACGTAGTCTCCTATGCTCAAAGACTCGTCGGCGTAGAGTTGTGCGATCCGTTCGTCCACGCCCTCATAGCGCCCGCAGATCAGCATGATTCGCCCACGCGTGGCCAAGTTTGCGGCGCACTTCTGGTCGAACAGTCGCCCCGAAGGCGACAGCAGAATGCGATGCGCCCGGCCGCGCCGATTCTCCGCATCGTCGATGGCCGCGGCGACCGGGTCCGGGCGCAGGATCATCCCGGGGCCGCCGCCGTAGGGAGAATCGTCGACTTGGCGATGTCGGCCGGGCGCGAAATCCCGCGGGTTGGTCGTCTGCGCGGCAATGAGTCCGCTCGCCAGCGCCTTGCCCAACAGGCTGGCCTGGAAAAAGGATGTGAAGATCTCTGGAAACAGCGTGATGATCTCGATCGCCAGCCGGGGCGTCGGCACACGCTCGGCTTCAACGGCGTCAAGTCGATCGTCACTCATGAAGGTTCACCACCGCCCGTTTCGCCACGAGGTCGAGCGCGACGATGAACTCGGGTACAGCCGGAAGCATCTGCTCACCCGCGTCGCCGTCGCCAATGACCATGACGTCGTGGGCTCCGTTCCAAAAAATGCTGCGCACAACTCCGAGAACACGCCCCTCGCTGTCTTCGACCCGGCAGCCGAGCAGATCGTCTACGTAGAACTCACCAGCAGCCGGCGGTGGAAGCGTCGTCCTCGGCAGGCACAACTCGCGCCCAGTCAAGGAGGCCGCCTGCTCGCGTGTCGACACGCCGTCCAGCCGCAACAGAAAACCATCGCCCATCCGTCGAACCGCGGTGATCGCGCCCGGCTCGTCTGAGCCCAAGCCACGAATCATTATCGCCAGTGGGAGCGGGACTGTGTCCAGACGCCACCCTCCCCGGTGAAACGGACGCAGAATGATCTCGCCTCTGGTGGCATGCGGCCGCCCCAGGAGTCCAAAGGGCAAGACCTCGGCAGGTGCAGGGCGCAGCGGAACGCCCTCGCGCTACTCGAGGATCTCTAGAATCGCACGTCGCTTCGTCTTAGCAGACGCCGCAGAAATGACCGTGCGCAGCGCCTTGGCCGTGCGGCCTTGACGGCCGATAACCCTACCCAAGTCTGACTCGGCCACCTTCAACTCAAACACGGTACCTTCTGGCTCCTCGATTTGCTCGACAGCGACCTCATCGGGATGCTCCACCAACGCGCGCGCAAGGTACAGCACCAGCTCGCGCAGCGGAGGCGCTTGCTCGGAACCTCCTTCGGAGGTGGACTCGGCGCCCTCTGTCACGGGCACACTATCCAGTTGGCGCGGCTGCGGCTGCGGCGCGCCTGACCTTCTCGATGAGCTGGCCAACAGTCGCGCTCGGGACGGCCCCGGCAGCCAACCAATGGTCGACACGGGCCATGTCGAATTTCACAGCAGGCGGGTTGGCCCGCGGGTCGTAGGTTCCAACCTGCTCGATCAATCGTCCATCGCGGGGACTTCGGCGATCCGAAGCCACAACGCGATAGTGGGGCGACTTCTTTGCTCCGCCGCGGGTGAGTCGTAGGGTAACGGCCATGTTATTCCAATCCTCGTGGGCTCGAACTGAGCCGACGGCTGAGAGTGATTATAACGCATGTGATTGTCAAGGCGAAGGTGCTTCTTTTCTCTCGTTGCGAGTCTCCAACGGCCAGCGTCGCAAACGATCGCTCAACGTGACAGCGGGCTGAGCCTGTGGGATTTTCCTCTTGTTTCATGCGGACCTACCCCAAAATCCTCCTGTTCGTAGCCTTGGTCAGCGCCCACCTTTGTGCTGCGAGCAGTCTTGCCGCTGCCAGCTCGCGTGAACGACGCATTGTCGTTTTCTACACCGCGCAGACCCAGGGCACCCTGGAACCATGTGGCTGCACGAGTGATCCCCTAGGCGACATCGCGCGTGTGACCGCCCTGGTGCGCAAAACCGCGCGCGGCGGAGCGGCCCTGCTGCTGGACGCCGGCAACCTGACCTACCCGGCGGGAGATATTCCGTTTCCCAAGCAGGAAGCGGCCGATCTAGTGGCCGGGTTTCTCGCCCAGGAGATTACCCGCCTGCCGTTCGGCGGGTCGGCCCTTGGCACGACTGATTGGGCGCGCGGATCTGGAAAAATCCAGCCGCGACGCTTGGCTGCCAACCTCGACGGCCAGGCTTTCGTGGAACCGTCGCGTGTCAGTTCGGTTGGCGGAATCAAGATCGGGGTCTTCGGGCTCGTGGATCCTGGCCTGGCGCGTGAGCATGGACTGCGCGCGGAAGACCCCGTCAGCGCGGCGCGGGCAGAAGCCGATCGACTGCGTGCGGCTGGCGCCGAGATCGTGTTCGCGCTGGCACCACTCGAACGTGGGCAGGCGCGCGCAATCGCCCGTGAGGCAGCGGTCGATTTCGTTGTGCTGGGAAAAGACGTAGGCGAGGGATCGCCGCAGGCCGAAGCGATCGGGCATGCCTTTCTTGTGGTCCCGGCGGCTGAGATGCAGCGGGTGGGCCGGCTAGAGATTGTTCTTCGCCAGGACGAAGCGCACCTCTCTCGCGAGCCGCTGCGCGACGCCGGTGGACCGTCGGCCAATCGCCTACGCGCCGCCAAGCTTGATCGTCAGATTCTCCAACTGGATGCCGATCTCGCGCGCTGGGAGAGCGACGCTGCCAGCGATGCGGCCTTCGTGGCAGCCAAGCGCAAGGAGCGGGACGATCTCCACGCTGAGGCCGCGGAACTGGCCCGCACGACCTGGGCACCGCCGGCCCGAGGTTCGTACTTCACCAACGAACTTGTACCTGTCCGACGCGACCTGGCCCGCGATCCGGAGCTGGCCGCCAGCATGCGAAAGCTCGACAAGGCCGTGGGCGCCGCCAACCTGCGGCTGGCAGAGCCTCCAACCCCGGCCGAGCCAGGTCGGGCACACTATTCAGGTGACGCTTCTTGTGTGCGCTGCCACAAGGCCGCGGCACGCTCTTGCAAACGCACCGCCCACGCCCACGCGTGGAGGACCCTGCAAATTGCAGGCAAGACAGGGCACGGTGACTGTGTCAGTTGCCATGTCACAGGCTACGGCGAGGTGGGTGGGTCGAGCCTCGGGTTCAGCCAAGGTCTGGAGAACATCCAATGCGAGGCTTGCCATGGCCCGGGCTCGATCCACGTGGAGAAACGCGGGCTGGAGAAGCCGCTCGCCCTGCGCACGGGCACGCCCGAGTCGGTGTGCGCGCACTGCCACACCGAAAAGCACTCCGACACTTTCCAATACGAGGCCTACGTGCGCGACATCATCGGACCCGGACATGGCGAGGACGCACGCGACAAACTAGGCGCGGGGCCGGACGCCAGGGATCTGCGTCGGGCAGCGGCAAGACGCGCGGCGGTTTCTGCGCGAAGGCCGAAATAGTCTCAGGCGCCGAGTCTCTTCGGCGACGAGCCGGCGAGGATCTGGTCGAGCAAATCACTCTCGATATTGCCCCCGCTGATGACGACGACCACGCGCCGGCCTTGCACCGGGATCTTGTCTTCGAGGAGACCGGCCAGGGTCACTGCAGCCGAGGCCTCGCACACGATGCCGAGGGTGCGATACGCGTACACGATGGCCTGGCGAATCCCCAGTTCGCTGACCAACGCGATCTCGGGAAAGTAGTCCTTGGCCATGGCAAAAGTCCGCGCGCTCACGGCACCTTCCAAACCTTCGGCCAGCGTGGGACCGCCTTCGTATTGGGTGTAGGCGCGGCCTTCATCCAAAGACCGTTTCATGGCGCAGTTGGCTTCGGGTGAGACTCCCAGGACGCGAATCCCGCGCGGGACCATCTCGACACCCAATCCAGCCGCCAGGCCGCCGCCGCCCACCGGGGCTACGACGGTGTCGACGTCGGGGAGTTGGGCCAGAATTTCGCGCGCCAACACGCCCCCGTTACCTGCGATGACCCAGTCGTCGTCAAACGCAGAGGCGAAGCTAAGTGACGAATCCTCCGCGGCACGCCGACGGGCCTCAGCCTCGGCCTCGTCATAGGACGCACCCACTACTTCCAACGCCGCGCCCAGAGCCACAATGCCGTGGCGCTTGCACTGGGGCGTCTGCTCCGAAACCAGGACCTGGGCCTGCACTCCAAAAACGCGGGCCGCCAGCGCCACACCGAGCCCGTGGTTGCCTGCCGAGGCGGCGATGACCCGCTTCTTTCCCGCCTGCGCCATCCCAGCGACGAACGCCGCAGCCCCACGCAGCTTGAATGATCCCGTTCGCTGCAGTGATTCGAGCTTGAGCCAAACATCCGCGCCGATGCGGCGTCCCAGGATGGGCGCCGGTACAAGCGGCGTCACGCGCACCAATTTGCGTACGCGTTCGGCAGTGGTGCCGCCGGTGACCTCGGTCCAGATCTCTGGGTCGAACAGCCGCATGACGTCGGCTGACGCTACCAGCGCCGCCGGCAAAACGCCATGTGCCTGCGTGCGATCGACCCGCCATGGCGGTACACCTAGCCTGATGTTTGACGTCGCCATCGCGAAGCTCGTGCGCTCGGGCCAGGTGGAAGCAAGCCGGGCCGACCGGGTCCAGTGGCTGTGGGACGAAATCCGCCGTCTCAAGCGCGAAAAGAAGGCCTTTGTGCCCGCCCACAACTACCAGGTACCCGAGGTGCAGGTCATTGCCGACACCATCGGCGATTCGTTCGAGCTGGCGGTGCGCGCCCGCGACGTGAAGGCGCGCCTGGTGGTCTTCTGCGGGGTCCGCTTCATGGCTGAAGGGTGCTACACCCTGGCGCCGGATGTGCCGGTGTACCTGCCCAACCAGCAGGCGCTCTGCTCGCTGGCCGAGATGGATGCCGACGATCTGGAGGAACGGCAGGAATTCCTGCGCTCGATTGGACGCAAGTTCGCGACCATGACCTACGTGAACACCTACGCCAGCGTGAAGGCCCTGTCGGACGTGTGTTGTACCAGCTCCAACGCGGTGAAGATCGCCGACCGGCTGGGCGTGCCGGACTTGCTCTTCGTGCCGGACCAGAACCTCGCCTACCAGGTGGCGCTGAAGACCCGGCGCATGTACCTGCCTCCGCCTGAACCGCACCAGTTCCATCCGCGCGAATACCTGGAGCGCATCGAACCTTTGATCCGCAAGGGCGAGCGTGAAGGCCTGGTTGGCAATGTCTTCGCCTGGGAAGGTGCCTGTCACGTCCACCACCAGATGACCCTAGCTGATATCGCCCACATTCGCGCCGAGGATCCCGAGGCCGTGGTCATCGTGCACGGCGAGGTGAAACCTGAGCTGCAACAGGCCGCCGACGAAGTGATGTCGACCTCGCAGATGGCCAAATATGTCGAGAGCCATCCCGAGAAGAAACGACTGGCCATCCTCACCGAATGCGGCCTGGTGGTGCGTCTAGAGCTTGAGCACCCCGACAAGCAGTTCTACAAGCCTTGCCGGCTGTGCGAGCACATGAAGGCCATCAGCCTGGAGAGCGTCTACGAAACCCTGCGCGACGAGCCGGCCCAGCGCCTGGTGACCGTGCCCGAGGCCGTGCGCCAGCCCGCCGCCGCCGCCATGCTGCGCATGATTGAGCTCGGCGCGTGACGGTCGCTACGGAAAAACGAGCACGTTGCGCGGGCCGTAGCTGGCGACCAGCCCATCGATGTGGCGCCTGACCAGATCGCGCCGGGCGACCACCGCCCGAATCTCGCTCGCCGTCAGGATCGGGTAGTCGTCCTGGCCAGCCTGGGCCAGGAGTTGCTCTAGCTTGGGTACGGTGACCCGGTCGAGGGCCTGATAGAGCTGGCGCGAAAACCGCTGCGTCCGATGCAGGATCGAGCGCGTGTGCTCGTTGCCTTCAGGCTCGATGAAGAACGACATGGTGTTGTCCATGAAGAGCAGGCGTGAGCCGTCGGCCGACGTCTTCATGTTCCCGCCGCTGTAGCGGTCAGGGTTGGAGGTCAGAAAATCAAAAACCACGAGCTGCGAAAGCTGGGCCGCCAGGGCGCGCTTGTCGATCGGAATGGGCTGCCCTTGCGCCAGCCATTGCATGCTCTGGTGGATGCCATCCGGCGTGTCCAGGTTCGAGTCCTTGATGCCAGGCACCCAGTACATGACCACGCCCGCCGTCTTGCCGAGCGGATTGAAGACCGTTTCGGCCTGAATCCGCGGCAGGTACGTCAGGCTCTCGGGATCGAGGTGCGCGAAGATCTCATCGCGGCTCACCATGCGAGGCGCAGCCGGAGGCACGGCGTTCAGACCCAGCAGCCGGTTGAGCCGGTAGGCCGCCACTTCCTTGCGCGGGATGGTCTGCAGGTTGGTCTGCGCCGGCTTGAAGGCCGCGCGCGATCCGTCGGCCAGTTCGACCCGAAACGAGAGCGATGACCCGCCCTTGTTGATCCGCATGCCCAGAATGGGCTGCGTGCGCACCCGTTCCAGCAGCATGTCGTCGGACATGCCGAGAAACGTGCCGGCGGGCTCCTCGAAAATTGAAAGACCGGGCGGGATCGACAGCTCGCCGCGCGGCAGAAGTGCGGCCGAACCCGCAGCGCCCGCTCCTCGATTGCCGCCCGGCTGCCCCAGCCTGGCGTGTGCGCGCTCGCTGAGAAAACCTATCGACGCACGGGTGGCCCATCCCACACCGGCGAGCGCACTCGCCAGCACTAGAAATTCAATGGCCAGATATCGCCCGAGACGCACGGGACAATTGTAGGACCTGGCGCCCGCGCGCACCAGGTGTCGTCAGTTGTCGAGCGCCTGCGAGATGGCGTCATCGATGTCAGCCCGGCGCCGTTGCCCGAGCATGACCCTGCGAATGACGCCGTCGCGGCCGATGATGACGAGATGGGGCAGCGACACGACCCGGTACAGGCCACCCACCTCGCGGTCGTCGAGAAGATTTGGATAGGGCGCCGGGTGCTCGCGCAAGAAGGCTTGGATCTCCTCCTTGTCGACCATCGATCCCTCTGAACTGATAGCGAGGAACTCCACGCCCTGTGACCTGCGCGCGAGGTAGACGTCGTGCAGAGTGGGTGCCAGCGCGATGCAGGGCGGACACCAACGGGCCCAGAAATCGAGCAGCACAACCTTGCCCCGCAGGTCGGCAAGCGCGACCGTGCCGGGGGCTCCGTCGACGCGGGGCAGAGCGAAGGTTGGCGCGAGAACACCGCGGCCAACCGGGGCAATCGCATCGCGGTTGCGGCAGAGCCAGACGATATTCAAGGTGAGCGCAGCGGCCAAGATGCCGCCCAAGATCATGGCCACGCGCGTGCCCGGCTCCGCTGACCCGGGCTTTGCAACGAGAGACGGGCGATCGGCTGCAGGCGTGGCGCGGGACGGGCGTTGGCGCGCCAGCCTGACCCCGATGACCAGGATCACGAACGCCCAGGCCAGCGCGACCACAGGGATGATCGACTCGAGCGCGTGCGCGGCGCCGGGGAACAGCACCTGCGCGCTGACCTCGGCCACGCCAGAAAGCAGGAGATACGGGATGGCGCACGCCGCGCCCAGTTCGATGTCCAATCCGGGATCGCGGCGATCGCGACCAGCCAGGAGCGTGATGGCAATCCCCGCCGGTAGGGCAATGAACAAGGCCGGCCGCAGGCCCGCGCCCACGATACCCACAAGCTGCGCCAAGGTGCCGGCGAACGAAGCCTCGCGGACCATGAGCACGGCGCGCACCAGGACCGGAAGCCGAAAGCACAGCACCCCGAGCAGCAGGACGGCCAGGGCATCGCCCACGCCCCCACGCCCCCGCGCCTGGATATCGGCCAGCGCTCGCCCCGGCGACAGCATGAGTCTGCCTACGCGGGCGAAGAACACAGGCCTCTGATCCCCTCGATTCTCATTCATTGACGCATTCCCCGGCTAGTGCCGTCCGCCTTCCCGCTGCTGCAGCAATTTCTTCGCAGACGTCGCAAGGGCACCTGGGATGTTCTTTGAACGCGAGATGTTGCGCAGGTCGTCTGGGTGCAAGTAGGCCAGAAAACGCAGCGACGACCCGAGCGGGCATTTGGGGTTGCCCACGAGCGCCATCTTCACAGCGTAGTCCTTCACGCATTCGCGGCTGTTCGCGATGTAGCGAATCACTTCGTCGCACACGTTGGTGCTGCCCGCGATCCGTTGGATCTCCATGGTCGTGATCTGGGGCGAACGAATGACCGTCATGGCCACCAGCTTGTTGCTGTCGCGGACCAGCATCTTGCGGCAGTAGGCGTTCCCGATGGTCGCCAGCCGGATCTTTTCAAAGATCTTGAGGTGGTCGAACTTGATGAACGACATACCGGCCGATCGGCCCTTCTCCTTCGGTGCGGCCTCACTGCCTGGTTGCACGGCTTGGCCTGGCGCCTCATCGGTCGCGGAAACGGCGTCGACGGCGGCCAGGACCGCCTGGAACCGGCCGTCGGTGGCTGCCCCATCTTTGGCCTCGGGATCCTGGCGAATGGCGTTCACGATTTCGTCGAAAGCCGGGATGGCGTCTAGCCGCACGCCGTTGCGCGCGCACAACTCCACCGCGCGGTTGACCGACGACATGCGCGCCCGCTTGTTGAAAAACAGGGCCTCCACGATGGCCGGGCAGCGCAAGAGGCGCACCTCGTTCTGGGCGATGACCTCAAGTAGGCTCTCGTCCAGGCGGCCAGCCAGCATGACGAAGGTTTCGTCGGCCGTGGCCGGGTTGTAGAGAACCTTCTCCAGGGCAGCCGTGCGGTTGTCGGGCAGCCGCGTGGCAAAAAAGTGCAGCAGGGGCGCCAGCGCGACCTCGGCGAGCGGCGGGTTGATCACATTGTCGGGGAAGCCCGCGGGCGCCGCCTCGGCCGCTGCTCGCACTGCCGCATCGGCGTCGAAGGACAGTTGGTAAACGGCGACCACCAACTCGGCCGGCCGCAGGGGCGCCATGCCCCGCGCCGCCATCAGCTTGGCCGAGGTCGCTCCCCGAACCAGGTTGGCCACGGCTGTCGACAGGCTCGCCGCCGGAAGTGGCTCCAGCGGCAGGGAGCCCGCGGCGCTAGCCACGGTTGCGCTCGTAGAGGATGCGCAAGCCTCGCAGGGTCAGAAGCTCGTCGCATTCTTCGATGGTGGACGATTCCCGCGCCACCAGGGCGCCGAGCCCGCCTGTGGCCACGACCTTGGGCGCGTAGTTCATCTCCGCGCGGATCCGGTTGACCAGGGCGTCCACCATCCCGGCGCAGCCAAAAACCAGGCCAGACTGAATGCTGGCCACGGTGTTGGTGCCGACTACGTTCTTGGGCCGGGCGATTTCCACACGAGGAAGGCGCGCGGTCGAACGATAGAGTGCATCGGCCGACACGATGAGTCCGGGCACGATGACGCCGCCGGCGTATTCCCCGCGCGCGGTGATGACGTCGAAGGTTGTGGCGGTGCCAAAATCCACAACGATAGCGCCTTGGGGCCAGCGCGCATAAGCGGCCACCGCGTTCACGATTCGGTCCGCTCCCAGGTCACGCGGATTCTCGTACAAGACCGCCATCCCGGTCTTCATCCCCGGCCCGACGACCAATGCCGTGATGCTGAAGTAACGCGCAAACAGCCGTTCCATCGGCGCTGTCGCAGGGGGAACGACCGACGATATAATGGCGCTCGTGACCTGCCGCATGGTCAGGCCTTGTAGTTCGAGCAACGTCGCCAGAGTTGCCGCATACTCGTCTGCGGTACGTTCGACCCGCGTTTCCATACGCCAGTCGAGGCGCAGGGATTCGCCGTCGAACAGGCCAAAAACCGTATGAGTGTTTCCAATATCAACTGCAAGCAGCATGGGAAGTGGATGATTGTATCTTCATCCTGGTGCCCGTGCATGCCCGAGCAGTGGTACATGGCGTTTCGAGCCGGGCGGGGAGTCGATTGAGGGGCAAGCGCCCATCTGGTGAGCTGGCCGGGCTGGTCGGCGCCAGCAACGGCACGCGTTGGCGACCGCGTTTTCCTTCGGGCATCACCATGCTTGCGCTTGTTGCGGGTGTCATCTTTGCCGGGTGCTGGCTGGCGGATGCCTACTGGTTTGGTCAGCGCATCGGCCCGGCCGCGCACTTGGGTCCGTTGCGACTCCTGCTGGATCTCGATCCAGGCACCTTGCAGAACGAACTGGGCGCGCTGGCCCAGATCATCGTGGCGGTGCTGGGTATCGCCATCACTGTGGTTTCCATCGTGGTTCAGTTGGCGGCGACCCGCTACACGCCCCGCATCGCGGACATGTTCTTCCGCGACAAGACCAACCTGGCCATCATGGGATTTTTCGTGGTGGCCTGTCTCAATGCGGTTTGGGTCACGCTCGTGGTGAGCAGCAACTACATTCCGCGCGTCACCATTGTGATGACGCTGGCGATGACCAGCGCCAGCCTGCTGCTGCTCATCCCCTACTTCGCCTACGTGTTCGATTTTCTCGATCCCGGCAAGGTGATCGTGCGCATCGGGCAGCATGTCCTCGACGCAGCCTTGGGCCGCCGGGTTGGCCGCAAGGCCTCTCATGACGTGGCGGCGCGCCAGGCGATGTGTGTGGCCGCCATGGAACATTTGAGCGACGTCGCAGTCAATGCCGTGGCCCAAAAGGACAAGATTATTGCCTCGCACGCTACGGCAGCGCTGCGAACCGCCGTGGTTCGCTATCAGCCACACAAAGCGAGCCTTCCGGACGACTGGTTCGCGGTGGGCCCGCGAATCCGCAGCAACCCCGATTTTATCGCCATGGAGGCGGATTCACTGCGCGATCTGGAAAGCCAGAGGCTTTGGTTTGAGTGGAAGGTGCTGCGCCATCTGCGCAGCGTTTTTTCGGAGTCGCTGAACCACCTTCCCGAGATGGCCCATGTGGTGGCGATCGAGACGCGCTACGTGGGCGAGGCGGCCCTGCAGCGCGATGACCGAGCCGTGGTCGCGGCCGCGGTGAAGTACTTCAACACCTACCTGCGCGGGGCGATCAACAGCCGCGATGTGCGGGCCTGCTACAACATTCTCAACCAGTACCGGCTGTTGGCCGAGCTGCTGTTGCGGCATGGCTGGTCTGACCTTGTGCTGGCGATTGCGCACCACCTTGCCTACTACGGGCAGGTGGCGCGGGGTGCTGGGATGGTGTTCGTCACCGAGACCTCGGCCCACGATTTGGGCGCGCTGTGTGAGCGCGCATTCGATGCGGCTTCCCCAGCGCATGACACCATGCTGGGAGTCTTGCTTGAGGTCGACAGAGAGGCCGAGACCAAGAGCGACGAGAAGGCGCTGCGAGGAGTGCGCAAAGCCCAGGTCAAGCTGGCCACCTACTATTTGGTTCACGGCGCTGATGGCTACGCCCAGCGCATCAGCGACGACATGCGCTCGGAGAGTCCCGAGCGTCTTGACTCCATTCGTGCCGAGATGGTGCGCATCCACGCCAAGGATTTTTGGGAGGTAACAGATCGCGGCGTCAACTTTGACTACCTGGACGATTCCCGCAGAGACAAGCTCGACGTGTTCTTCGATGGCCTGAGTTTGAGGTAGACTTGCGCCCTGCAGACGATGCACCCATGACGGTTGACCCCGCGATTTCCGCCGATGAATCCACCGAGGACGCTGGTTCCACGGGCGGGCGATTTGGGTTTTCGCCGAGCACCGAAAGTCCACGCATCTTGGTCGTGGACGACGAACGCGTTATTCGCGAGATGCTGTCGGATTTCCTGGGGCTCGAGGGCTACCTGGTACGCACGGTGGAGGATGGTGTGCAGGCTTTGGCCGAGTTGCAGCGCCGCAGCTACAACCTGGTCATCTCCGACCTGAAGATGCCGAACATGAACGGGCTTGAGCTGATCGAGAAGATCACCGAGCTCGGCATTCCGGTGCTTACCGTCATCATGACCGGATTCGGCACGGTCGAGACAGCCATCGAGGCGATGAAGCACGGCGCTTACGACTACGTGCTCAAGCCGTTTCGGGTGGAAGAGGTCGTGCATACGGTGCAGCGCGGACTCGATCGCCAGCGGCTGCAGCACGAAAACCTGCGACTCAAGGACGCGCTTTCTATCTACCGGATCAGCGAGGCCATCGCGACTTCGCTTTCTGTTGAGCGCGTTCTCGATTTGGTTCTCGATGCCGTGCTGGATGCGGTCAACGCCGACGTGGCCAATTTGCTGTTGGAGAAGCCGGGCTCTGACCGTCGGCCCGGCGATCCGCCTGGTCCTTTTGTCGAGCACGCGCGTAAGGTTTCAGCGCGTTTCGGTCCCGCTGATACGGCACCACCGCTCAATTTTTCGGAGGTGTTGCCGCTTTTTCACGACGACAAGCCGCTTCTCGCGCATGGCGCCCGCGCCTACCGTTTCCTGATTGGCGCCGCAGAGAAGCGCCTGGTGAGTTTCTGTTCCATTCCTCTCAAGCTCAAGGGCCGCATTGTCGGAATGCTGAGCGCGTACAGCTACACCAAGGGCGCCAAGTTCAGCGAAGGCCAGCGCAAGATGCTGTACGTGCTGGGCAGCCGCGCCGCTGTTTCCATCGAGAATGCCCGCCTGTACGAAAGCCTGGTCGACACCAACAAAGACCTCAGCCTGGCCAATGTCTCGCTGGAGGAAAACTTTCGCCAGACCATCATCGGCTTTGCCCATGCGCTGGAGGAATCCGATCGGTACACCCGTGGCCATTCCGAGCGCGTGTCGACCTACGCGCGCCTGATTGCAGTGGGTATGCGCATGCCCGAGGCGCAGATCGAAACCATCGTGAAGGTCGGCCTTTTGCACGACGTGGGCAAGATCGGGATTCGCAACGATCGGCTGAACAAGCCAGGCAAGCTGACCCCCGAAGAGCTGGCCATGTTCCGCTCACACCCGGCCAAAGGTCGGCGCATTCTTGAACCAATTCCCTTCATGCGGGAGATCGTGCCCGGCTGCTACTGCCACCACGAGGCCTGGGATGGCTCCGGTTACCCGCAGGGACTGCACGGCGACGGAATTCCCCTGATCGGCCGCATCGTCGCTGTGGCCGATGCCTACGACGCCATGACCACTGACCGCGCCTATCGCCAAGCCCTACCCCACGTTATCGCCTGCGGAGAGCTTGAACGCTGCAGCGGCACCCAGTTCGACCCGGGAGTTGTCCGCGTGTTCCTCGCGTTCATAGACGACTACAGGAAGATCGAACTCCTCGCCGGCCACAACGTCCCGCGATAGCGCTCGGTCATCTGGATATCGCCCGGCAAGATGCCGGGTAGCGCGACTGGCACTGCTACGCGATTCGAGTTGCGCCACCGTTGTTCGTGCGTGGCGCACCAAAGAGAAACGGCCCTGAGGCTTTCGCCCCAGGGCCGTTCTTGTTACTTCCTATCCCAGCGGGCTAGTGAACGGTCGCCGCCGCTCCGGTGTAGCTCACCAGAACCGAGGCAGACTGACCAGCCGAGCCGCCGTTGACCGTGAGGGTCGCGGTCTTCGCGGTCGTTGTCGCGAGGCCGATGTACTTCACGAACAACTGGCAGGTCGCGTCGGCGCCGCTACCAGACAGTACCTTCCCGTAGCACTGGTCATCAACGAGGATGAAGTCAGTGCCCGTGATGCTTGTGTCGACCGCTGCCGTCGGCACCGCAGTCGGATCCTTGGTGATCGTGAACGTCTCGGTCTGCGCCGCCATCACCCTCTTCGGCGGGGTGGTTCCCGCGTCGATCGTGGCGATGGTGAGGGCCGACTTTGGCGTGCCGAGGATGGTGGCCGGAGCCGCGCTCCCAGGCGTTGCCGTGACGTTCAGGGTTGCCGTGATCGCGTTCCCGTCAGGCGAGAGCGCTGTCGGAGCGAACCGGACCGTGACTGTGCAGCCGGTGCCAGAGGTGAGTCCGACGTTCGGGGCACAGGTTGTTCCGACCAGCTGGAACTGGGTCGCCCCAGCGCCGCCAAGCGTAACTGCTATCACACCGCTCGTCTGGAAGTCGGTGGTGCTGCCGGTACCATTCACGATGGTGAAGTCCTGCTGCGTGTACCCGGTGACCGCTGTGGGCGGGAAGGTGTTGGTGGCCGGACTCACCGCTGTCACGGTCAGTGCCGCTGCCTTCAGAACGCTCGCCTGCAATGTGTACGTGGACGCCGGAGCCGTCGTCGCCGCACCGCTGCCAACTTGGAAGATTGCGTTGGCTGCGGCCGCGAGTGCAGTTCCAGTCGCGGTGAAGGTCACCACGCAACGATCAGACGCTGTCCCGTATGCCGTCAGAACCTTGCCTGTGCATCCACCGTCATCCGTGAACGTGGCACCAGTCGCCGTACCCGCTACCTCCGCCGTCACCAGCGGCGCCGCCGCTAGCATCGGCAGGTCACCCACGTTCACCACCGTCAGGGTCTGTGTCTTCGTTCCGCCCACGGCCACAGTCGTGAAGTCCACAGCACCAGCGCCGCCACCAGGGATAGGTGTGCCGCTCGGAGCGCTGGGCGCCTGGTTGATCTGCAGGGTCACCGGCTGCTGAGCCCTACCCATAAGTCCGAGTCCCGCTGCGCCCGTAGTTAGAGTTGTAGAGATCCACGGGAAGATCGGCGTTGCAACCGTCGGCTGGAAAGACACCGCAAACTGGCAGGTCGTGGCGCTGCCAGCAAGGGTGGCCCCACACGGATTCGTCAGGGTCACCGGGGCTGCTGGAGTAGTGGTGAACGTGAAACCACCGCTTGAGGAAGGCAGCGTGATTGTGATCGGGGCAGTCGTCGGATTGGTGACCACGAACACGTGCGTTTCTGGAGCCAGCGGCGCGGAGATCGGCGTCTTGGCAGTGAACTGGAAGAAGCCCTCGTTGGTCGACCCAGTGACTTCCTGAACGAACGGAGTGAGCGTCAGCGTCGGGTTAGCCTGCACGTAGACCTCGGGAGCGGTTGTCACGTCCAGCACCACGAGGTCACGATACCGCATGGCCACGTTCGTCGGATTCGACAGGCTTGGCTTGAAGTAGAAGGTCACGCTGCAGAGGCCGAGCGGGGGAACCTTCTGGCCGCCACTTGCAGTCCCGGAGAGACATGCCTGTGGATTCTCAGGATAGAGGCTCGTCAACACGAACTCTGAGTTCGCAGCATCAGCAGCGCCCTGCTCCGCAGGAGCGGGCAGTGCGCTTGCGGCCGCCGGAGAATCCCACCGGAAGTGCAGAGGCTGAGTGGCCACGCCGCCCTGGTTCTGGAACCATACGGTTATCGGCGCGCCTTGACCCTGGCTGAACGGAACCGTGCCAAGGCTGATTCGGCCCGTGGACGCGGTGCCGGCTGCGGCGTAGTTGTTGCCCGGAAGGCCGTAAGTCACCAGCTTCGAGTTTGCGAGGGTATTGGAGCTGAGAAGCACCTTCGCAAAGTTGTTGGCGGCATGGTCGGTGTCGACCACCTGCAGCGTCTTGGGCGTCGGGACGCCGACAAGGCCTGGTGCCGAGTTGCTGTTCTTGACCACCAATGTGCATTGCGCACCGGCTGCCAGAATGCTTGCTCCAGTCTTGCAGGCAACCGGGGTAAGCCCGGTCACAGTCTCGTCCACCGCGAAGGAAGTGCCGGCGGGGTTGACGAAGGACAAAGAAACCGCCACTGACCCGAGATTGGACACCGTGAAGTTCTGGCTGACCTGGGTTCCAACGCCAGCGGCGTCAAAGGCGTACACCGCAGTCGATGCCCCATTGACCATGAGGTTGCTGGTTTCGTAGTAGGTCAGCGGGACGATGACCGTACCGCCCGGGGTCGCCGTGGCAGTAAGGGTCGCGTTGATGAGCTGCTTGCCAACTCCCGCTGGAAGCTTTGTCGGCTTCGCGCGAATCTGGACTGTGCAGCTACCGCCGCCAGGAACTGTCCATGACCCCGTGACGTTGCAAGCTCCGGTCGCTCCGAGTGGACTGACGATCTCGAAGTTGTCTTTGTCGGCCCCATCGAGAGTGAGAGTCGCCGGTCCGGTGTCGAGGGTTCCGTTGTTCTTCACGGTGAAGGTCACCGGCGTGGCGTCCGTCTTGAGGTACGCTGTGTCGGCGAAGGTTCCTGGGTTCGGCGTCACGGTGATTGCACCAAAGGTCTTGGAACCGGTGCTCTGCAGCGTGGTCGAGCCCTTTTCGTCGTCAGTGGCGCCCGGGCCGTTGGCCGCGGTGGCTGTGAACGTGACCGAGTACGCGGCCTGCGTGGTCGGCTGGAAGCCAACCCACACCAGGCAGTGTTCGCCCGGCGCAAGCTTATCGAGCACGGCCGGATAATCGGCCGTAAGACCAACACTGTGCGCAGTCCAGCAGGTCGTGCCGAGGATCTGGAAGTCAGCCGAGCCGGTCCCGCTGAGAGCAAACGTCAGATTACCTTCGGTAACCGTTGCGCTCTGGTTGGTGACCGTCAGGGTGATATTGGTGGACGAGCCAAGTCCCACTGCCACAGGGCTTGCCAGAAGGGCAGGCGAGGGAGTGACGACGAGCGGCCCGCCGGCGTTGCCGGTCAGGGTGATCTTGCTGGTTCCGCCACCGGAGCCCGCCGCATTGAGGTCAGCCGTCAGCGGTCCCTTGCCGCTCTGCGGGTAGAACTCGACCGGGAAGTCGCAGTACCAGTAACCAGAGGCGGTGTCGAAGGTGTAGCCCGACTGAGAAGTCCCCGCCGTCGGAGTCACTCCATCAGACTTGAACGACAACGCCAGGGTCTTGTTGCTGCAGGGATTCACTCCCGACGGCGCGGCGAAGGTATCAGTCCCGGTGGTGAAGCTGGTGCAGACCAGGCTAATCGGGTCGCACACCGGAGGCGTGAATCCAACCGGCGGGGTCAGCACGTCGTCGGCGCTGCCGAAAGGCAGAGACAGGGTGGCCGAGGTGTTCGGCCACACGAAGTCAGCCGGCGACGGGGTGGGGAGCAGCACGGTGACCGTGGTGTTGGAATCGGCCGAGGTCGTGTCACGCACCCAGACGCGGTAGGGCATGCTGTCCGTTTGCGGGTCATTGTGACCGAGAGCCACGGTTCCGAAGTCAAGGCCGGTCTTGGTCTTGCTGACCTGCAGAGGCTGGACTTCGATGGGAGCCAGGCCCTTGGCCTCAAGGGTGGTCTGGGAAGCGCCGCCGCGGCTCGTGGTGAGAACGAGAAGCGCCTTGCGCAAGCCGACCGCGCTCGGGGTGACAGCGATTGTCAGCAAGCAGGTCGTGTGGGTGCTCGTGGACACCAGGGCGGTGGTGCAGTTGTTCTGGACGATCTTGAAATCGGCCGCCGCAGCGCCTGTGATTGCGAAGGTCAGGACGCCGCTGTCCGGCGCGAGGGTCGGATCAGTAAGGTTCGTGACGGTCAGGGTCAGTTCCTTGGTGCCGTGACCAACTGCCTTGTTCTGGAACCTGCCAAGGAAGGTGGAATTGGAGGCCGTGCAGAGCACGTCATCCTCGGTGTACTGCGGGCAGATGACCGAGGGGAGCATCTGGACGGTCGGGTGATTGATGCCGGACCCCTGCAACGCCACAGAGGCTGTGGTCTTCCCGTCAGTGACGGAGACCGTGCCAGTGGCCTCAACGCCAGTCGTGTCAGTCCCGGTGGCGGTGAAGGTCACGCTGATGGTGCAGCTTGCGCCTGCGGCCAACGTCGAGCCACTGCAAAGATCACTCTTGACCGCGAACTGGGCGCCCGTGTTGGTCTGGGTAAGTACGCCCGAGGTGGCGCCGCCGTTGTTGGTGATGGTGAGCGTCAACGGAGCCGATTCCTGGCTGGTCGGGATCGAGCCGAAATTGAGCACCGTCGGGCTGGCCACGAGGTTGGAAGCTGGAATCGCGGTACCAGTAATGGTGAGTGCGGTCGGATTGGCCGTGGCAGCGCCAGTCGCCGTTACCCTGCCGGTGAGAACGCCAACGGCGCCAGCCGCAGGCTTGAGCTGCAACGAGAAGGTGCAGGTAGCCGCCGGCTTGAGGTCGGTGGTGGAGCAGGTATCGGCCGAGAGGACGAACTGCCCATCCGAGGGCGTGATGCCGATGGCGCCCGAGTTGTTGCCACCATTGTTCTTCAGGGTGAAGCTGACAGCCGTTCCGGTAGCGCCCACGACCACAGAGCCGAGGTCGGGGCCGCCCGTAAGGGCCAGCGTGCTGGGGGCAATTGCGGTGCCGGTGAGGGTCGCCACGACGGAGGAAGCGCCAGCGCCGGAGTCAGTCACCGTGAGGGTCGCCGTCTCATTCGTAGCAGAGGCCGCCTTGGGCGAGAAGACAACGGCAATCTGGCAGCTAGCAATAGCGCCGCCAGGGATGGCCGTGGTGCATGTGTTGGGGCCAATGGCGAAATCGCCCGCGTTGGCGCCAGTCAGGGTGACGGTCGGGACGCCGCTCGCGACATCGCCACCGTTGGTCACGTAGAAAGTCACAGGGGAGCTGGGAACGCCGGCCGTAGCGGTGAACGCTGCCGTCAATGGGGTCATGGCCAGCTTGGCAAGCGACTGCACTTTCGCAGAAAGCACAACCGACTTGGTCACCCCGCCCTGGCTTACAATGATGTGGCCAGTCGCGGAACCCGCTGTCGCGCCAGTGAAGCTGACGTCGATGGTGCAGGTCTGACCGACGGGAAGCGATGCAGTGCATGTGCTGGTTCCGGCCTGGGTGAAGCCCGTGCCGTCGACCGTGATCACGAAACCAGTCAGGCCCGTTAGCGCCGAGTTGGTCACAGTGACCGAGCCCGTGGCCGTGCCGTTGATGAGCACATTGCCTAGGTCGATCGAGTTCGGTGTGAGGGAGAACTGTCCCGGGACGGTCGCGATGCCAGACACCTGAATGGTCTTCGCGGGATTCGTGCCTTCGGAAACAGATACGGTGCCACTGATGGCGCCGGCCACTGCCGGGGTGGCGGAGATCGTGATGGTGCAGGTCGCGCCCACGGCGAGAGTGCCCGTGCATCCCGTGGCCGTGACACCCGTCCCGGAAACCACGACGGTGAGCTGGCCAGACAGGGCGATACCAGCGTTCGTGACCGTGACCGTCCTCGGCGTCGAGGTGGTCCCGACGTCAACCGAGCCAAGGTCAACGGAGCCTGCGCTCAGGGTGAGAATCGCCCCACCCGGCAGAGTCCCGCCGTCGGTTTTGCCAGGCCCGCCGGGTCCCGCATCGGTGAGCTTGGCATCCGGGTTGGGGTTGCTGGAACTTCCGCCACAGCCGGCGAACGCCAGCAGGCCGACCAGCCCCAAGCAACTAGCTTGGAGCAACCGATCTAATTTCCTAGAACTCGTCATGTAGATAGCCTCCGTCAATAACCCAAGTGTTGTTTCGCAAAGCGTGCGCGTTGCAGCAGCGCGGACAGTCTTGGGGCAGTAGCCTGTGGAATCAAGAAAAAAAACAAAGTCACGGCGTATTCTTACGTCAAAAGGACCTGGTTTTGGACGGAAGTGTAGGTGTAGGCAGCACAGGCCCAGAGACGCCCGTCCGGTAGAGGGAGGAAAAGCAGGGAGGCGATGTCGCAAATGTAGGCGGCATTACGTGTGAACCGAGAGAAAGGCGGCTTGAATGTCGTGGTGGGCGGTTTTTGCGGGTGGCGCGAGTGTTTCGGATGGCGCCGGATGGTCGGTTGACGGGTGGATCATGACGGCCGAAGGAGGATTCGCGGCTGTGGGTTGGTCGCGCTGCTGACATGCGTGTCGCTGCGACCGTGACTTGGCCCGCGCGACTTGGTAGTTTGGCGGGCCAGCCACATGGACAACATCGACGGCCCCACGCCCCCTGCCGCAACCCCTCCAGCGCCTCCTCCGCCGCCGTCTCCGATCGGACTGCGCATTCCGGTATCGATCGAAGAGGAGATGAAGTCGTCGTTCATGGACTACGCCATGAGCGTCATCGTGGCGCGAGCCCTGCCCGACGCGCGCGACGGACTCAAGCCTGTCCATCGACGCATTCTCTATGGGCAGCATTTGATGAGCAACCTGTGGAACCGGCCTTACATCAAGTGCGCGCGCGTGGTCGGCGATGTTCTCGGCAAGTTCCATCCCCACGGCGACACGGCTTGCTACGACGCCTTGGTTCGTCTGGCGCAGGATTTTTCCATGCGCTACCCGCTCATCGACGGGCAGGGCAACTTCGGCTCGGTCGACGGCGATCCGGCCGCCGCCTACCGGTACACCGAGTGCCGCATGGAAAAGATCGGCCAGGAATTGCTGGCCGACATCGACAAGCAAACCGTCGATTTCCAGCCCAACTACGACGACAAGGAAACCGAGCCCACGGTCCTGCCCACGCGGCTGCCCAATCTGTTGATCAACGGCTCGTCCGGCATCGCGGTGGGAATGGCCACCAACATTCCGCCCCACAATCTGCGCGAGATCGTGGATGCGACCATCGCGGTCATCCGCAATCCAGATACCAGTGTTGACGAGCTGCTGGAGATCGTCCAGGGACCCGATTTTCCCACCGCTGGGATCATCTGCGGGCGCAACGGCATCCGCCAGGCCTATGCCACGGGCCGCGGCAGCATCCTGGTGCGCGGGCGGACATCGGTCGAAGAACACCCGAAGAGCGGGCGCAAGTCGATCGTGGCGACTGAGATTCCGTACCAGGTCAACAAGGCCAAGCTGATCGAAAAGATCGCGGAATTGGTGCGGGAAAAGCGCATCGACGGCATCTCTGACGTGCGCGACGAATCGGATCGCGAGGGTATGCGCGTGGTGGTGGACCTGAAGAAGGACGCCGTGCCCGAGGTGGTGCTGAACAACCTGTGGAAGATGACGCCGCTGCAGGAATCGTTCGGCATCAACTGTTTGGCCATCGTGGACGGACGGCCGCAGACCCTGTCGCTCAAGCAGGCGCTGCAACAGTTCATTCAGCACCGGCGCGATGTGGTCACCCGCCGCACGCAGTACGACCTGCAGCAGGCGCAGGCGCACATGCACATCCTGCTGGGTTTGAAGATCGCGGTCGACAACATCGACGCGGTCATTGACCTTATCCGGTCGTCGAAGGACACGGAAACCGCCAAGGCGGGCCTGATGTCGAGCTTCGACCTATCGGCGATCCAGGCCCAGGAAATCCTCAACATGCGCTTGGCCAAGCTGACCGGCCTGGAGCGCGACAAGCTGATGGCCGAGATCGCGGAAACCGCCGCGCTGATTGCGCGCCTGGAAGCCATCCTGGCCAGCGACGCCGTGTTGGTCGGCGTCGTGGTGTCTGAACTGGAAGAGGTGCGCAAGCTGTACGGCGACGACCGGCGCACCGAGATCGTGGACATCGATGTCGACATCAACATCGAAGACATGATCGTCATGGAAGACATGGTGGTCACTGTGACCCATGGCGGCTATGTCAAACGCAATCCGCAAAGCCAGTACAAGGCGCAGCGGCGCGGCGGCCGTGGCATCACCGGCGCCAGCACCCACGAGGAGGACTTCGTTTCCCAGCTCTTCGTGGCCTCGACCCACGACACTCTATTAATGTTCACGAGCAAGGGACGGGTCTACGCGCGCAAGATCTGGGAGATCCCGCAGGCGAGTCGCACCGCCAAGGGCAAGGCCTTCGTGAACCTGATTCCCTTGCAGGACAGCGAGCGCGTGGTGGCTTTGCAGCCGGTGCGCGAGTTTTCGGAGGGCGCGTTCGTGGTCATGGCCACCATGCGCGGACTCATCAAGAAGACATCACTGCAGGCCTTTGCCAACATTCGTTCGTCGGGGATCATTGCGCTGACCATTCAAGATGACGATGCGCTGGTCGGGCTGCGCATCACCGAGGGATCGTCTGACTTGCTTCTCGGCACACGCGACGGCTGGGCCATTCGCTTTCGCGAATCCAACGTGCGGCCCATGGGTCGGGCGGCGCGCGGGGTGCGCGGCATTCGGCTGCGCGATCAGAATGACGTGGTGGTTGGCATGGCAGCCTTGCCGCCGGATCGGCCGGCGACTTTGCTGACGGTCTGCGAGCACGGGTTCGGCAAGCGCACCACCTCGTCGGACTATCCAACCAAGAACCGCGGCGGCAAGGGCGTCATCACGATCAAGGCGACCGAGCGCAACGGCAAGGTCATCGGCCTGCGCCTGGTCACCGACGAAGATGACCTGATGTTGATCACGAGCGGAGGCAAGCTGATCCGCATGCCGGTGGCCGGCATCCCGACCATCGGTCGCAACACCCAAGGTGTGCGCCTGATTCGCCTGGAAGAAAGCGAGACCGTGGTGGCCATGGAACGACTGGCCGAGCTGGAGGAAGGCGAGCGCGAGGTTGCGCCCGAAGTGGCGGCGGCGCGCGCCGAGGAGCAAACCCTGGCGGAAGAGGATCTGGGCGAGGAAGCGGCCGGCGATGACGATGCCGACGACGACGATGATGGGGATGACGAGGACGCAGGGGAAAGC
>Ga0265316_10000226_pt1 | contig 65369 bp, 58 predicted proteins | sample 4522metaG_FD_202092 | JGI IMG/M metagenome (GOLD analysis project Ga0265316, IMG submission 202092) | Rhizosphere microbial communities from Carex aquatilis grown in University of Washington, Seatle, WA, United States - 4-5-22 metaG | ecosystem: Host-associated > Plants > Roots > Rhizosphere >... | reverse complement strand
AAGCCGGTGCGGGCCAGGCTTGCAGCGGAGCGCGGCACCCGTCAAACCGGATATTACCAATGGGATTGTGTCCAGGCAAAGGAAAACGCGCGCCGGGTTGGACGGGCCGCGTCTGGGGCTGCGTGGCCTTCGGCAGCTAGTTGTCCGGGGGCAGCGGGTTGCCGCACACCAGGCAGAAATTCGCCTCGTCCTCGTGGCCGCGTTTGCCGCAGGCGGGGCAAATCCGCGCCGCGCGGCGGCCCTCCTGTTTTCTTAACTCCTGGTTCATCTCGGCGGTGAAAATGCCGGTGGGCACCGCGATGATGGCGTAGCCTAGCACCATCACCAGCGCGGACACGGCGCGGCCCAAGTCGGTCTTCGGGGTGATGTCGCCAAAGCCCACCGTCGTCAGCGTCACCACGGCCCAGTATATGCTGACCGGGATATTGTCGAAGCCGTTTTCCGGCCCTTCGATCAGGTACATGGTCGTGCCGAACACGATCAGCAGCGTAGAGATGGCGAACAGGAAGATGGCGATCTTGAGCCGGCTCGCCAACAAGGCGTTGACGAGCATATTGGACTGGTTGACGAAGCGGACCAGCTTCAACACCCGGAAGATCCGCAGCACGCGGACAATGCGGATGATCTGCAGATGGTGGGTGCCGGTGACGAACAGGCTGATGTAGGAGGGGGCTATCGACAGCAGGTCGATGAGGCCGTAAAAGCTGAAAGCATATTTGACGGGCCGCTGGATGCAGAACAGCCGCAGCAGGTATTCCAGCGTGAACAGCGCGGTGAACAACCATTCCGCCAGCCACAATGGCCGGCCATAGTGCTGGTTGATTTCCGCGACGCTGTCCAGGATGACGGTGGTCGAACTCGTCAGAATGCAGACGATCAAGGCGATGTCGAACCCGCGCCCGGCGGGCGAGTCCGACAAATAAATGACCCGGTATAACGTGTCCCGAAGCTGCTCGACGCGGTGGTTAAAGGGGGTTGGGTTTCGCTCCACTGCCTGGCCGCCTCGAACAGCGATATTTTTTCAGTGTCGGACTCAATCGCAGACGGTGGGGCCGCCGCAGCGGCCGCGCACGCTGGCTTTGCACTTTTCGTAATACGCCTGGCAAGCCGCCGCGCCGTCTTTGGCCGCGCAGCGCTTGTTTTCCTCGTCGCACAAATTGGTCAGTTTTTTCAGGCAACTGTCGCATTTTACCTCGTCCTTGGCGATGACCAAAGGACTGTTGACGGCTGAATCCGTCGCAAAGGCGGAGGCCGGAACGGCCAATGCCAAAAATAACCCAAGTGTCAGTGCTGCTTTTTTGATGTTCATAAGTGTTGCCCTTAGCGTTTGTTGTTGTGGGCGGCGGCGCGCATCCGGCGGGCTAAGGCCCGGCAGGTATGCCAGCAGCCGTCTTTAGGAGCGGCATAAAGCCTTGCAGGGCTCGGATTTCCTTGGGATTGTTGGGACGGTTGGAGGGGAAATGGGCAAACCCGATGGCTGCCCGGAGGGTGCAAGGCAAAATGCAGAGTGTTTGACCTGGGAAGCGCCGGTTTGGTTGCAGGCATGCTACACAGGACTTACACCGCCTTTCTTCAAAAGGCGCGCAGCAACGCGGAACAGATCGGGCATGTCGTATCGCCCGTCGTCGCGTTCCATTAGCACGCCAATCATCTTCAAAGTTTCTAGCAACTCATTCCCTGCATCATCTTCGTCTGAAGAGGTAAAAGGCAGCATGAAGTGTTGAAGTTCTTGCAGTTTTCGTATCGCTTGCTGTGTTTCCGTTTCCGCCCAGCGCTCTTTTATTCGGTCGGCAGTGCAGGGCACTTGCAGGCGGGCTAGAGGGGCTAACACTCGGCGAATCCATGGAAATTCCAGGGCAAGTTGCTCTACCCGTATCTTGGATGCCTCACGCAATCCATGGCGAATGCCTTCTGCAGCGATAACGGTATTTTCTGGTGGTGGAAGATGTTTTGCAGCATGGATCATGAGCGCCAAAAAGCTTCTAGGAGTGACCTCGTTATGACCATCGCTCAGATGGTTTAAAGGCCAATCATACGTTTTTCCTCTCTTGTGGGTTTTTCCCATGTATTGCCCAGCTAGACGGGTGAATAACTGTGCTTGAGCAGCCTTATCGTTAAAAAGAATTCGGCCCCGCCCTAGTGCTTTGGATGTGGGTGGTAGGCTGGCTTCCTTCAGCAACTGATCTAATGGTAATTGACCATTTTGATAACTGGCAAGTCTCGCATACAGCATCCCATATAGATCGGTTCCCCGCCAGTAAAGTCGTGTGGCACCTGCGATGAGCTTGGGCAGTTCGACAAATCTTAGTCCCAGTCGGGAGACTTGATCGTCACGAAGAAACAACTTAAGTCGGATTGCCTGGTAACTGCGCATCGACCAGGCAACTTGGAGCAGCGCATCCAGTAGCTTGCGCAACCGGTCATGCTCGTAGGCGAGCGCATCCAGCGCGTCAAAAAGAATCAATGCGGTTCTCTTTTTTTGAAGCAGCAAGACATCCAGCCGTTGGCACTCTTCCTCCCAGTCTTCAGGATCCCGGTACTTCTCAAATAACTGTTTTGCACGTGGAGGGCTTTCTTGAGGATTAAGCGCCGCCTGAACCGCACGCATTACCACTGCACGCCAAAGTAGCATGGCGCATTTGTTTTCTTCGCCCTCTGGAACCAATGCGTCGATAGTCTCTCGTGAAATCGAGCCTCCACCTTCTTGTCCAATAAAACCAAATTTTACTTCCAGATTTTCAAGTCCAAGACGAGGATATTCCTTGGCGGCAGCCGCTAAAGTTTCCTTGTTTCCCAGCACACCAGCCCAGAAACTTTTACCGCTGCCGCGAGCTCCTCGCACAAGTGGGACATGTGGATCAAGCGCGCCGGCATGATGCTCAGGGGCGTAGATTTCAGCCACTTGTGGGCGATCATGCCCGATGACGCTGTGGGATACTGAAGCGTCGAAAGAGGTCAAGGATTCGCGAAGTTGCTTGACTGCTTGCAAAGTATTCAATTCGGCTCCAGTATGCTATCTATTTCTTCGTCAAGATACTTGATAAAATCAGCGAATGTGTACTCATAAGAAGCGAAATCTAGCAAATCTTCACGGGAAATTGGATCAAAATTATGATATTGTCCATCATCTAAAATATGTAATACGCGATACTCGACTGTCTCTTCTTCTGGATCGTTTTTCGGCGAGTCATTCCAAACAAAATCAATATCTTCCGCAGTAATTGATTCATCTTCCGATTCATTCGTGGAGGCCGATTTCATAGTAAGTAGACGGAATAAATCTCCAAACTTTTCCGCCACTTCTTGCTTCGCCTTATCGGTTCGGCCCGCCTTGGCATGGATAAAGCTCAACCGCTCTCGCCAGTCATTTTCAGGGTTAATAGGGAATTGCGCAAGATGCGCAAAAAGCAGTTTGTAACCTTGAAATGTTTGTGGTTGGTTAGCGCCAAAAAGGAGTATTTCACCTCCCAAAGCAAGCATTGCTGCCGCCGTACTCTCATGCAGGCCCGCGCGGGAATCGACAAGAATCACATCATAGCGGCCAGTGACTTCGCACAACTCCACTAATTTTTTCAATTTGCCGCCGAGAGTGACTAAGGGGCCTCCATCGGCGGGTTGCATCTCCATATAAGCGCGGGCGATTTTTGCCAAGGCGTTTTGAGGGGCCTCTAGTGTCGCTTTGCCAATGGCTGGCAAGACATCGACTCTAGCGCCTGCTTTGCCTAAATAAGAGCCTCCGATCATTTCTTGTATCAGGCTGGCGTCAAAGCCCCCCACTTGGCTTTCCACCAAGAAGTCCAGGCTCCCAAATTGGGGCAATTCATTCTCATGCAGCAGCATTGAGCCGATGCCGGGGGCTTCCAAGTCAAAGTCAATTGCGAGAACCCGCCGGCCTCTTCGTGAAAAATGTGCGGCTGCCACGCAAAGCGCGGTCGAGCGCCCAACACCACCTTTTATGCTGGCAAACACATAACAAGGGAGGCTTCCAGAACGATGGGCAGCCGGGGCGTTAAGCCAATCAATTCCTACCGCGCGGCGGTCAAGTAAGCGAATTTGTATGCCTGCAACAAAGATTCCTGGGTAGTTTTGCGCTTCGGCAAACAATTCATGGACACCAAATCCATTCTGATCAGCTACTAGCGAGTAAGGCCGAGCATAACTGCCAAGCTTGGTTATCAGTTGAGAGGCGATGCTATTTGTTTCTGCTTCTGACAGTTTTGCGGCCAAAATAACGCCGAGTTGGCCGTTAATGTCACGAATAAAGACTGATTGTTCCAAATCGTCAGATTTGAAAAACTGCAGCAGGGTTTCTACGAACACTGTCAAGCTGGAGTCAAAACGTACTTTATTCATATCGTTGCTTCCTCAATTACCTTGCATTGCGAATATGGCCTGCCTGGCTTGCTCACGCCAGCGCTCAACTTTCCTTGCTTGAATGTCGCTGGCTGGGGCGTAACGCATTTTTATATCCCATTCATGCATAAAGGAAGCATCAATAAAGCGCTGAATAACGTGCGAGTTTCTTCCATAAATTCGATTACACAACAAAGTCTTTAATTCTGGAAAATGCGCAAAAAATGGATCACCTTTGCGATTCTCTAGCTCATTCGGTCGCATACCGCTACGTCTCATAAGTTCTTTTATAGCGCATTCGGCTGCAATGCCATAAAGATAGCCTGCGACATCTTGCCGATGCGAATTTGAATAAAGACACTCACCAGCTTCGTAATGGCGCAGAGCGGCATTTTCTAAATTAAAACCATATGACATTTCAAGGCGATCCATCTCGCAGATGAGAAATGTTTTGCCATGTGTTTCCTCTTACTAAAAACTCTGCACTGGGCATACGTCAGTTCCCGCTCCTCTGCCTCACCGCCTCAAACAACACCACCCCCGTCGCCACCGACACATTCAAACTCTCGACTTGCCCCCGCATTGGTATCTTGACCAGAAAGTCGCAATGCTCGCGGGTCAGCCGCCGCATGCCTTTCTCCTCCGCGCCCATGACCAGGCCCAAAGGCAGGTTCAGGTCGGCCTGGTAAATGGTTTTCTCCGCCTCGCCGGCCGCGCCGACGATCCACAGCCCCGCGTCTTTCAGCCAGCCCAAGGCGCGGGCGAGGTTGGTGACTTTGTACAAAGGCACGGTCTCCGCCGCGCCGGAGGCGACTTTGGCAACCGTCGGGGTGATGCCGACCGACTGGTCTTTGGTGATGATGACGCCTTGCACGCCCGCCGCGTCGGCGCTGCGCAGGCAGGCGCCGAGGTTGTGCGGGTCTTGCACATGGTCGAGAATCAAAAAGAAGGCTTGCCCGCTCAAATTGGCCAGCGCCTCGCGCAGATCCGACTCGCCCAATTCCTGGGCCATTTCCACTTCCAGGATGACGCCCTGGTGGTTGCGGCCTTCGGCGAGGCGTTCCAACTCCTTGCGGTTGGCGAGCTGGACATTGACCCCGGCGGCTTCGAGTTGCTGCTTGATGCGGGTCAGCTTGGCGTCCAGCCGCCCCGCGTCCAGCCAGGCGGCGCTGAGTTTGTCGGGGGTGTGTTCCAGGGCGGATTGGGCGGCGTGCAGCCCGACAATGCGGCGCTTGTTGCTCATTTCTTTTTGCTTCTCCGTCTGCGCTTGCGCGGTTCGCCGTCCGGGGCTTTGTCGGCGGCAGGCTTCGCGTCCTGGGCTTTCTTCGCCGGGCCTTGGGCCTTGGGCGCGGAGGGTTTCTTGGCCGGCCCGTCCGATTTTTTCGCCGAAGTGACCAGTTCAAAATCCATCTTGCGCTCGTCGAGGTCGACGCGGGCGATGATGACCCGCACCGCGTCGCCGAGCCGGTAGACGACGCCGCTGCGCTCGCCTTGCAGCCGGTGGCCGATAGGGTCGTAGTGGAAATAGTCGCGGTCGAGGTTGGAGATATGCACCAGGCCCTCGACGAAGATGTCTTTCAACTCCACGAAGAAGCCGAAGGAGGTCACGGCGGTGATGACGCCGGGGAATTCCTCGCCCAGCCGGGACTGCATGTACTCGCACTTGAGCCAGGCGACCACGTCGCGGGTGGCGTCGTCGGCGCGGCGCTCGGCGGCGGAGCAGTGTTCGCCGAACTGCACCATGTGGTTTTGCGAGTAGCCGAACAGTTCGGGCGGGCGGCCGTCCAGCACATATTTGATGCCGCGGTGGACGAGCAGGTCAGGGTAGCGGCGGATCGGCGAGGTGAAATGGGTGTAAGACTCCAAAGCCAGGCCGAAATGGCCCTTCTTTTCCGGGCTGTACACCGCCTGCGACAGCGAGCGCAGCAACACAGTCTGGATCAGATGCTCGTCGCCCCGGCCTTTGATCTGTTGCAGCAGCGTGAAATAGTCTTTAGGCGTTGGCTTGTCGTCGCCGCCTAGGCGCAGGCCGACTTCGCCGAGGAAGGTTTTCAGGTCGGTCAGCTTTTCGAGCGAGGGGCCGTCGTGGATGCGCAGCAGATGCGGGATTTTCGCCTTGGCGAGGAATTTCGCCGAGGCCGTGTTCGCCGCCAGCATGCATTCTTCGATCAGGCGGTGGGCGTCGTTGCGCACCACCGGCACGATGTTTTCGATCTTGCGATCCGCGCCGAACACGATTTTGGATTCCTGGCTGTCGAAATCCATCGCCCCGCGCTCCTCCCTGGCCTGGTGCAGCAGTTTGTAAACCGCGTGCAGGTTCTCCAGGTGTTTCACCAAGGGCTTGCGCTGCTCGCGCGCCTTTTTGTCTTGATCCACCAGGATCTTCGCGACTTCGTTGTAAGTCAGCCGGGCGTGCGAGCGCATCACGGCGGGGTAGAACTTGGCGCGCGTGGTCTTGCCTTCGGCGTTTAACAGCATCTCGCAGACCATGCACAGCCGGTCTTCGTCCGGGTTGATCGAACACAGCCCGTTGGACAGGATCTCCGGCAGCATCGGAATCACGCGCTCGGGGAAATACACCGAGGTGGCGCGCTTTTGCGCCTCGCGGTCTAAAGCCGTGCCGGGGCGGACGTAATGCGACACGTCGGCGATGGCGACGAACAGCTTCCAGCCTTTCGGCGTGGGCTGGCAATACACAGCGTCGTCGAAGTCGCGGGCGTCCTCGCCGTCGATGGTGACTAAGGGCAGGTCGCGGATATCGACGCGCCCGGCCTTGGCCGCCTCCGGCACTTCCCGGCCCAGCCCCGATATTTCCTGCTCGACTTCCACCGGCCAGACATTCGGCAGGTCGTGGGCGCGGATGGCGACCTCGATTTCCATGCCGGGGGCCAGATGCTCGCCCAGCACCTCGACGATGCGGCCTATCGGCTCGCGGCGGCGGGTCGGGTGTTCGAGGATTTCCACGACCACAATCTGGCCGTGCGCGGCGTCGCCCAGGCCTTCTTCCGGTATCAGAATGTCTTGGGTGATGTGCTTGCTGTCGGCGGTGACGCTGGCGATGCCGCGGTCGCGGTAGAGCCGGCCGACCACATGGAAGGTGTTGCGCTCCAGCACCTCGATGATCGCGGCCTCGCGGCGTCCGCGCCGGTCGACGCCGCGCACGCTGGCGACGGCGCGGTCCTCGTGCATGACCAGGCGCATTTCGGTCGGCGGGATGAACAAGTCGTCGCCGCCCTCGTCGGGCCTCAAAAAGCCGAAGCCGTCCGGATGGGCGATGACCCGGCCGGCGATCAAATCCTTCTGGTTGATCTGGCAGTAGCGGTCGCGCCGGTTGCGCAGGATCTGGCCGTCGCGCTCCATGGCGTTCAGGCGGCGGCGCAGGGACTCGATGTCCTCGTCCTCGAACACCCCCAGCAAAGGCGCGATCTCTTCCAGGCGCAAGGGCACGCCTTGCTCTTTCAAGACCTGGAGGATCAGTTCGCGGCTGGGGATGGGGCGTTCGTATTTTTCCGCCTCGCGCGCGGCGAAGGGGTCGGTGTACTTGAAGTCTCGGGCCTTCGTTTTAGAAGGTGATGTCATCTATGGGGGGTCCTTTGGTGTTGCCGCGGTCGCGGTTTTTTTGGTGCATGCTTGATAGGGCAATGATAAAGCAGTTCGGGCGGTTTGGCGCGGGAAGGGCGGTAGAAAATGGCAAATTAAAGCCCCAAGTGTAAAATCAAGCCACGTTCACCCCACGAGCTTTCGCGCTATGGCAGACCATTTTAAGTTCGACGTGTTTCTATCCTACAACAGCCAGGACAAACTCGCCGTCATCAGTGTGGGTGAACGTTTGCGGGGGCTGGGCCTGACGGTTTGGCTGGACGTGTGGGAATTACGCCCCGGCCATCCTTGGCAGGAAGCCTTGGAGGCGATCATCGAAAACACCCGCGCGGCGGCGGTGCTGGTCGGCGCGGACGGGCTGGGGCCGTGGGAAAGCCAGGAAATGCGCGCCTGTTTGGGCCAATTTGTCCAGTGCCAACTGCCGGTCATTCCGGTGTTGCTGCCTGGCTGCCCGCAGCGGCCTGGCTTGCCCTTGTTTCTGCAAGCCTTCACCTGGGTCGATCTGCGCGACAACCCAGAAGAAGGTTTCCAGCGCTTGCTGTGGGGCATCACTGGCGCAAAGCCGACGGCCGCGGACGGCCCGCCGCCCACGGCGGAAAGTCCTTACCGCGGCTTGCTGCCCTTCGAGGCCCGCCATCGGGATCTGTTTTATGGGCGGGAAAAGGAAAGCGCGGATTTGCTGGAAAAAGTGCAAGCCCAGCCCTTCGCCGCCTTGCTGGGCAGCAGTGGCAGCGGCAAATCCTCGCTGCTGGGCGCGGGCCTGCTCCCGCGCCTGCCCGCTGCGGAATGGCTGGTTCTGAGCCTGCGGCCACGCAACGATCTTTTCGACAGCTTGACTGCGGCGCTGCTGCCCTATCTTTATCCCGACCTCGTTGAACAAGCCGCGCAACGCAAACCGCTGAGCGAAAAGCTGGCCGAGCCGGATTTTGATCTAGCCCATCTGTTGCAAGGCTTGGTCAAAGACAGCCCTAAGCGCCGCGTCCTGCTGGCGGTAGACCAGTTCGAGGAAGTCTTCACCCTCAGCAGCGACCGGCCCCGCCAGCGCCGCGCCGTGGAACTGCTGCTGTCCGCGATCCGGGGCGGCGAAGCCGTGACTTTGCTGCTGGTGCTGCGCGCCGATTTCTTTGGCCGCTGCCTGGACATCGAGCCCTTGAAGCGGACGCTAGACCGCTGGCCCACCTTCAACCTGGGCGCGATGGGCCAAGACGCGCTGCGCGCCGCCATCGTCCGCCCCGCCGAACTAAACAGCCTGCGCTTGGAACAAGGCTTGGCCGACGCCATCCTAGCCGAGCTAGGCGACGAACCCGGCCAACTGGCGCTGCTGCAAACCGCGTTGGACGAATTATGGCGGCGCAGCGACCGCCGCCTGCTGACCCACCAAGGCTACCGCGCCGTCGGCGGCGTCGCGCAAGCCTTAGCGCGCAAAGCCGACGAATTCCTCAACGGCTACGACGAGGCCGGCCGCGAACGCCTGCACCGCATCTTCGTGCAACTGGTGCGCCCCGGCGAAGGCGAGGAAGACACCCGGCAAATCGCCACCGAATCCCAAGTCGGCGCGGAAAACTGGGAACTCGTCGCCCAACTCGCCAGCGCCCGGCTGGTCGTCACCGGGCGCGTGGAGGCCGAAAGCCCCTCCCCCCGAGGGGGAGGGGTTGGGGAGAGGGTTGAACTTGAATCAACCACCACCGTCGAACTCGCCCACGAAGCCCTGATCCGCCACTGGCAAGCCCTGCGCGGCTGGATCGCCGAAGATCGCGCCTTCCGCCTCTGGCAAAACAAGCTGCGCGACAGTCGCGCCGAATGGGCCAGCCACGGGTTTGACGAAGGCTATTTATTGCGCGGCGCGAAGCTGCTGGAAGCCGAAGAACGCCTCGCCGAAAAAACCGGCTGGCTGGCCGAAGACGAAAAAGCATTCATCGCCGCCAGCGCCGCGTTGCGCCAGCGCGAGGCGGACGAAAAAGAACGCCAGCGGCGCGAACGGGAGCGGCTGCAAAAGCGTGTGCTGCATACAATAGCCGCCGCCTTGGTCGTAGCTTTGGGATTGAGTTTGGTGGTGGTGCGGCAATGGCAAATAGCATCTTTCAATGAGGTCGTCGCAAATAAAAACCTCAGTTCAGTACTTGCAGAAAAGATGCATTCCTACCATGCTTCAAAGCGATTTAGTGAGTCAGCTATACTTGGAATTAAAGCTCTAGAACTCGATAAAAATAACTACGAAGCAAAGACTTTATTATATTTGTCGGTTGCTGAAAATAGATTCAAAAAAATATCTATAAATACTTATGGACGCGACTTTATTGCTGTAAGCGATGATAAAAAACACACTGTAGTCTTGGATCAAGGATCAACTCAAGAATTAAGGCTAGTCGATACAAGCTTGCATTCGCAGATTGCACTTGCATCACATTCAGAGATTGACCAAGATGAAAAAGAACTGCGATTCGCGTTTTTTACTGGAGATTCAAAAAAAGTTATATTCGGAATGAAAAAACTGTACGCATATGACATTGCTTCAGGACATATTACGTTAAACAGCCTACAAGGCTGCACTGATGATGCATATACATGGTTTTATGAGTACACTGGCTATCATCGAATTGATAATGACAGATTCGCTCTTAATTGTGGAAATATGCTGTATATTTTTGATGCCCACGCACCAACCATTAAAAAGAGCTTTTCAATTCCAAAAATGTCTGATTATTCTTGGTTTTTTCCACACGAAATAAGGAACTATGACGTATCAACGGATGGAAAAATTATTGCATATGTAATATCCGGCCAGTCAGAAGATTACACTGGTGAATCCGACAACACAGGAATAGTGTATATAGCAGACATAGATACCGGAGCAGGAATTGGTTTTATTTTATCTGGCCAAGTAACTGATATTAAATTTCATTCCAACAACAAATTGCTTATTGCAAAACATGGAGGAAGGCTGGAAATGTGGGATATCACTTCGCCGGAAAATTTATCACAAGAGAATAAGGTTGCCAATACAAAATCAGACTTATTGCCAGTATATAGATTTGAGAAATATAGTGTACTAATGAGTATGGCAGATGCTCGCTTATATGAAGCATCAAGTGGCGGATATGTTCTAGGGCCAAATATGTATCGAAGCAACGGAACTGGTCTTCGCCCAATGCTCCTTGCACAACTAGGAGATAGTTATGCCTATTATCTTGGAGGGGTTTTGACAATTTTTGACTTAGAGCAAGTTGAAGACCGTTTTGAAATTAAAGTAAAATCTTCGATGCCGATTTTAGCTGAGGGTGAGAACAGCCACATTAGCATTTATTTTAGCGAAAAGAATAGGTTAATAATCAAAAATAATGACATGGTAAAAATTCAAAATAACGAACTAATAAGTGAGACTAGGTTTATTGATATAGACATGGAAGAAAAGAAATGGATAATTGATATTGAATCACTTATTGAGCAATCAGCACAAAAAAGGCAATACGAAATATTTAAGTATCTTGGTATTGAAAAATGGGCCATCGGATGCAACGAAAAAAATTTATTTGTGACTGCCGAAGTAGCCGATACCCGATTTAGTACGGCAGAGTTTGTTGCTAAATTTGACATCGAAAACCCCTCAGATGCAATGATTTATTACTTTCCAGACGGAAGAAGTCGAAGCGAAAATAGATACGAGAATTGCCACAAAATAAACGAAATATTTATTTCAGGCGATGAGATGTGTGTTCATTGTAACGGTATCAAGGGTATCAAGAGTGTGGAGACTGTATGTGAAAAGTCTGGTTACTTTGAATGTGATGGTGGCGTAGATTTCAATGTTCAATCAATTAACAAGCAGTCATGGGCAAATGACTTAACAAAAGCTGTTGACGGAAGCGAAAGCTTGTCAACACGCGACCATAGATTTATTGTGTTTCGACAAGCAAGACGCCTCAAAGAATGGCGTAACACAGAAGTTATTGATGGAGACACATCTAAACTGGGCATTACTCTAGAAAACTTACTGCGCCTTAAGCTTGATCAACAATTAACGCCACAATTACTTGATGCCCAAAAATAGCTAAGTAGAGCGCAATAAGCCGTTTCGAGCGGGAGGGAGAAGCGGCGTTTCCGGTAGTCGCCGCAATTAGCGGAAACGCCCGCCCTTCGCTACGCTAGGGCAGACTTATTCCGGCTTGCATCTTCGGCGGCAAAACCTTCGCCGCAGGGCCATAGGATGCGCTGAGGTACGAAGCGCATCATTCGCGTCATTCGATTGATGCGCCTCCTTCGTCGGCACATCCAATGCGAACTGCCGAAATTTCAACCAGCCCGGTAGGTTGGGTAAAGTATTTTTGTTGCCCGACAATTTTGGAAATTTGTTGGGCGCATTGAAGCTTTATAAGGGTACGCTAATGGGCGCGACGGGGCATTCGCCCCGTCGCAACGTTTGAAACACTGCGCGGAAAGTGGCAACCGTAACCCTTGTCCTTATATGAATTCAATCCCCATTCTAAATGACAAAAAAGCCTTTGCCGCTGGCTTCGTCCAACTTGTGGTTTGGCAAGTGCGTGAGCCTGTGCCAGCTTCGGCGCACCGTTTCAAATACCGCTTGGTCTATGTTGTGGACGGTGAACGTGTGGTGGGTTATGACAACGAACGGGGCAAAGGCGATCATAAACATATCCGGGGCCAAGAGTATCCTTATCTATTCCGGGATATTCCCAGCCTGCTTGATGATTTTTGGCAAGATGTAGTGGAGGCGACGCGATGAGCAAACGAGTATTGCATGTGCAAGTGGATGAACCGATGTCCGCAAGTCTTGAGCGGGCAAGGGCCGCGATGGCGGCTTTGCAGCGGGGGGAAACCCCGGAAGCTTATTTTGGCGTGGGTTTTCAGAGCATGGCGCAAATGCTGGGGGTTTTCAGCGCCAAACGAATGGAGTTGATCCACTATCTCCGCGCTCAAGGGCCGCTAACTTTGGCTGAATTAGCCTGCGTCCAAGGGGCTGCTTACGAGAATATTGAAGCCGATGTCGCCGCTTTGTTGGAATGGCTGGCGATTGAGCAAGACGAAACAGGGCGGCTGTCCGTGCCGTGGGATGAAATCGACGTGCATTTTCCTTTGGCTTCCAAAGCGGCTTGAACGAAGGCCGGGAGAAAACCATGAAATGCGCGATCTGCAAAACCGGCGAAACCCATCCCGGATTCGCCACCGTCACTCTGCAAAGAGAACAAACCGTGGTCATTATTCGAGAAGTACCGGCCGAAATCTGTGAGGATTGCGGCGAGTATTATCTCGACCAAGCCACCGCCAGCCGGGTTTATGCCGAGGCGGAGGATACACTGCGCCGCCGGGTGGAGGTGGAAATCAAACGCTATGCCGCTTAGCTAAAGGCCACGTTCCCAAGCGGGCGCACTCTCTCTTATACACAAGTCTGCAAGATTTTGATTTTAAAAGCATTGGCATTTTAAGAAATGCTAATGGATGGGTAGAAAAATCAAGCTCTTACAAGGCTCATGGACACTTGTGTATAACGATGAGAGCGGGCGCATGGGAACAAGCAAACTTAAAGTCAATGCAGCTTGATCTTCGGCTGCAAGCGGCTGCGGAAGAAGTTGGAAATCATCAGCAGGCCAACGCGGAACGGGCCGAACAAGGCGGTTTGGTGCATTTTGTACAGCGACAGGTAGACCAGCCTTGCGATGGCCCCTTCGATCATGACGCTGCCCATCAAATTGCCCATCAGATTCCCCACCGTGCTGAATTTGCCCAGCGACACCAGCGAGCCGTAGTCGGTGTAGACATAGTTTTTCTGCGGCTGGCCTTTGAGGCGGCGGCAGATATTGTCGTGGGCGAGGTTGGCCATTTGGTGGGCGGATTGGGCGCGGGGCGGAACGGTGGCCTGCGGGCCTTTTTCGGGCCAGGGGCATGCGGCGCAGTCGCCGAGGGCGTAGATGTCGTCGTCGAGCGTGGTTTGCAGGCTCAGGCGCACCACCAGTTGGTTGATGCGGTTGGTTTCCAGGCCGGCGAGCTTGCGTAAAAAATCGGGGGCTTTGATGCCGGCGGCCCAGACTTTGGTCGCGGCTTGGATGTAAAGGCCCGATTGGGTCTTCACGCCGTCTTTCGTCACTTCGACGACTTTCTCGCCGAGCAGCAGGTTCACGCCGATGGCCCGCAATTGTTGCGCGGTCGCGTCCGACAGGCGTTGCGGCAGTTGCGGCAGCAGTTTTTCGGAGGCTTCGATCAGATGCAGCTTGAGGTCGGAGGGTTTGATTTTGTCCAGGCCGTAGGCGTTGAGCAGTTGGGTGGCTTGGTGCAACTGGGCGGACAGTTCGATGCCGGTGGCCCCGCCGCCGGCGATGGCGATGTCCAACTCGCCGGGCTCGCTAGGCCCGCCGTGGGCTTGGGCGCGCAGATAGGCGGCCAGCAGGTGTTGTTGGAAATGTTCGGCCTGTTCGGTGGTGTCGAGGAATTGGCAATGCTCGGCGACGCCGGGGATGCCGAAGTCATTGCACAGGCTGCCGACACTGATGACCAGGAGGTCGTAGCCTTGCACGCGGGCGGGCACGATTTCATCGCCCAGGGGGTTGAAGAGGGCGGCGAGTTTGACTTGTTTGCTGTCCCGGTCGAGCCCATCCATGCGCCCCAGCACGAAGCGGAAATGGTTGGCGCGGGCTTGGGCCAGGTAGGCCCATTCGTCGTCGTGGGCGTCCATCGTGCCGGCCGCGACTTCGTGCAGCAGCGGTTTCCAGATGTGGGTTTGGCTGTCGTCGACCAGGGTGATTTCGGCGAGGTTTTTCTTGCCCAGGGTTCTGCCCAGGCGGGTCGCCAGTTCCAGGCCACCCGCGCCGCCGCCGACGACGACGATGCGGGGGAGGGCGGGTTTGGCGGCTGCGTGGATGTTCATGCGTGTCTCCGCGGTGGGGGGTTTGGGGGAAGGCGGCGCTTGCCGGGCCGCGCGGGCATTGTCGGTCAAGCCGGGGCGTTTGCAAAGGCTTGTCGGCTTTGCCACATAAAACCCCCTCAAGCCTGGGCGATTTGCAGTAAAATTAAGCTTTTTTGGCGGTTGGCAGTGCAAGAAATGGCGCAGCCGTGCTAAAGTTTACTAAAATACTAGGTTAATCGGCCCCATGCTTATCGACACCTTAATCAAGGCCCGCTGGATCATTCCGGTGGAACCGCACCGGCGGGTGCTGGAGGGCCACGCCTTGGCAATCCAGGCCGGGCGGATCGTGGACATTCTTCCCGCCGCTCAAGCGCTAGAGCAATTCCAGCCGGCCGAAGTGGTGGATCTGCCCAGCCACGCGCTGATTCCGGGCCTGGTCAACACGCACACCCACGCGGCGATGTCGCTGCTGCGCGGCAACGCCGACGACTTGCCGCTGATGGAGTGGCTGAACGAGCATATCTGGCCGTTGGAGCGGCGCTTCGCCGGCGAGGCGTTTGTGCGCGACGGCACGGATCTGGCCATCGCGGAGATGCTGCGCGGCGGCGTGACCTGTTTCAACGACATGTATTTCTTCCCGGAAGTCAGCGCCCGGCAGGTGGCCCAGTCGGGCATGCGGGCGACGCTGGGGCTGATCCTGGTGGATTTCCCGACCGCCTGGGCCAGCGGGCCGGACGAGTATCTGTCCAAGGGGCTGGCGCTGTACGAGGACTTGCGCGGCGAGCCTTTGGTGAAGGCCGCGTTCGCGCCGCACGCGCCTTACACGGTGTCCGACGAGCCGTTGATCCGGTTGCGCACGCTGGCCGAGGAGTTGGACTTGCCGATCCATATGCATTTGCACGAAACGGCGGGCGAGGTGGAGCAGGGCCGCGCGTCCCACGGCATGAGGCCGTTCAAACGGCTGGGGCAGTTGGATCTGCTGGGGCCGCGCTTCATCGCCGTGCATATGACCCAGTTGACCGGCGAGGAAATCGACGCCTACGCAGAGTCCGGCGGCAGCGTCGCGCATTGCCCGGAGTCGAATTTGAAGCTGGCCTCGGGCTTTTGCCCGCTGGCGAAACTGTTGGACGCAGGCGTCAATGTGGCGCTGGGCACGGACGGGGCGGCCAGCAACAACGATTTGGACATCCTCGGCGAGATGCGCACGGCGGCGCTGCTGGCCAAGGGCGTGGCGAACGACGCCCGCGCGGTGCCCGCCGCGACCGCGCTGCGGATGGCGACGCTGAACGGGGCCAAGGCGCTGGGGCTGGACGGCGACATCGGCTCGCTGGAAGCCGGCAAGTCCGCCGACCTTGCCGCGCTGAATTTGGGCGATCTCGAAACCCAGCCGTTGTTCGACCCGATTTCCGACATCGTCTACGCCGCGAGCCGCCACCAGGTCACGGATGTCTGGGTGGCCGGTCGGCGGCTGTTGCACACCCGCGAACTCACCACTCTCGACCGCGACGACATTGCCGCCCGGGCCTCGGCCTGGCGTGAGCGGTTGATCTCGACGAATCCTAGTTAGACTCTAAGGTTACTTATGACAAGCACCGAAAACGTCCACGAACACGAAATCCACAAATTCGGTTCCCAGGCCGAGCGCTGGTGGGACCCGCAAGGGGAGTTCAAGACCCTGCATGCGGTCAACCCGCTGCGCCTGCAATTCATCCAAGCCCATGCCGGTTCGCTGGCGGGCAAGCGCGTCGTCGATGTCGGCTGCGGCGGCGGCATTCTCAGCGAGGGGCTGGCCCGGCTGGGCGGCGACGTGCTGGGCGTGGATTTGAGCGCGGAGTTGCTGGACGTGGCCGATTTGCACGGGCTGGAATCGGGCGTCAAGGTCGGCTACCGCAAGGTCAGCGTCGAGGCCTTGGCCGGCGAGCAGGCCGGCGCGTTCGACGTGGTGACGTGCATGGAGATGTTGGAGCATGTGCCCAGCCCGGTGTCGGTGGTGCGGGCCTGCGCCAAGCTGGTCAAGCCCGGCGGCTTGGTGTTCTTTTCCACGCTGAACCGCCACCCTAAGGCTTATCTGCTGGCCATCGCGATGGCCGAGCATGTGCTGCGGATGATCCCGAAGGGCACCCACGATTACAACACGTTCATCAAACCGTCGGAGCTGGGCCGCTGGGCGCGCGAGGCGGGGCTGGATCTGCTGGGCATGGAAGGGGTGGCCTACCATCCGCTGACCGGGCATTTCACGCTGGGCGCGGACATGAATGTCAATTACCTGGCCGCGTTCGCGCGGGCCGAGGCTTGACGCGGATGGGCCGGCAAGCTCATTTGCGCGGGGTCTTGTTCGACTTGGACGGCACTTTGCTGGACACCGCCCCCGATCTGGTCCTCGCCTGCAACACCGCCGCCGTTGAATTCGGGTTGTCGCCGCAGCCACTGGAAGCCTTGAAGCCGCGGGTGTCCAACGGCGCGCCCGCGATGCTGGCCCATATTCTGGAGGCCAGCCGGCAGGCGGCGGATTTTGACGCGCTGTTGGCGCGCATGCACCGGCTTTACGAGGACAACATCGCCGTCCACACGCGCTTGTTCGCCGGCATGGACGCCGTGTTGGACGAGGTGGAAAGCCGGGGTTTGAGTTGGGGCATCGTCACCAACAAGCACGCCCGCTTCACCGAGCCGCTGTTGCGCAGCCTGGGGCTGCACGCCCGCGCCGGCTGCGCCATCTCGGGCGATACGCTGTCCGAGAGCAAGCCGCATCCGATGCCCATGCTGGAAGCCTGCCGCCGCATCAATGTCGCCCCGGCCGCTTGCGTCTACATCGGCGACGCCCGCCGCGACATCGAGGCCGGTCAAAACGCCGGCATGGCGGCTTTGGCGGCGCTGTACGGTTATGTGCCCGCCGACGACCCGGCGCATCGCTGGGGGGCCGACGCGCTGCTGAAAGAGCCGCTGGATCTGCTGGCCTGGCTCGACGGGGAACTGGCATGAGCGCGGGGCTGCTTGACGGGCGCGTCGTCCTGGTCACGGGCGCGGGCGGCGGGCTGGGCGGCGTGGCGGCGCGGGCCTGCGCGGCGGAAGGCGCTTGCGTGGTGCTGGTGGACAAAATCGTCAGCCGCCTGGAAAAAGTCCACGACGAGATTGTCGCCGCGGGCCATCGCCAGCCGGCCATTTATCCCTTGGATCTGGGCCAGGCCACGGAGGCCGATTACGCGGAGCTGGCGGAGATTCTGGAGGGCCAGTTCGGCGTGTTGCACGGGCTGTTGCACAGCGCCGCGGAGCTGGGCGTGCTGGGGCCGTTGGCCGATGTCAAGCCCGCGCAGTGGGACCATCTGCTGCGCGTCAATTTGAGCGCGGCCCATGGCCTGACGCGGGCGCTGTTGCCGTTGCTGCAACGCGCCGAGGACGCCTCCATTGTGTTCACCAGCGACGCTTCGGCGCGCGCCGGCAAGGCGTATTGGGGCGCGTATGGCGTCGCCAAAATCGCGCTGGAAGGAATGGCGCGGATGTGGGCGCAGGAGCTGGCCGGCGCGGGGCGCGTGCGGGTGAACGTGCTGGTGCCCGGGCCTGTGGATTCGCCGATGCGCCGCCGCTCCCATCCCGGCGAATTGCCGCAAGAATGCCCGCCGCCCGACACCCTGGCCGGCCGCTACGCCTATCTGCTGAGTCCTGCGAGCCGTGGCGCGCAGGGGCAGATCCTGGAGGGGCCGGGTGAAGTTTGAGTTTAAATTCCCAATGAAAACGCGCGGAGAGCCAGCTTATGTACGGTCGTGAAAGCATCGTCCTGCACCGGGACGTGAACACAGTGCAAATCCCCGACGGCAGCCCCCTCGTCCTCGACCGGGGCCACATCGTCACCTTGTTCCAATCCCTCGGGGGCAATTTCACCGTCACCACCGAGCGCGGCCACATGGTGCGCATCGCCGGGGAGGACGCCGACGCCCTGGGCAAGGAGCCTCCCTCCTTGAGCCATTTGGAGACGGGCACCGAGGCGGAGGCGGTGGAGAAGAACTGCTGGGAGGTGATGCGGACGGTGTTCGACCCGGAGATTCCGGTCAACATCGTCGATCTGGGCCTGGTCTACCTGTGCCAGGTCACGCCGCTGCCCGAAGGCGGCAACTCGGTCTATGTCGTGATGACCCTCACCGCCCCCGGCTGCGGCATGGGGCCGATTTTGCAGAACGACGTGGAGTCGGGCATCAGGGGCTTGCCGGGGGTGGCCAAGGTGAATGTGGACGTGGTGTTCGACCCGCCGTGGTCGCGGGACATGATGTCGGAGGTGGCGCAGTTGCAACTGGGGATGATTTGAGCCTTTTAGACTATGGCTCAGGAATACCTCTACGACGTGTTTATCAGCTACCGCCACAAGCCACCGATGGGGGATTGGGTTAGGAATCACTTTTACCCGTTAGTGGCTGAACGCTTGCCTGATTGCCTGCTGAGGACGGCGTGGCGCTGGGCGTCTTGGACGCCTGTTGAACAAGCGGGATTTACAGCCGCGTTGCGGAAATAAAGGCGGGCCAAAGCCCGCCCCACCCTAAAAACCTCACATCACCGGCGTCCGCCGCCCCATCGCGCCCTTGACCCCGCGCATCATGCCGGCCAGGCTGCTGCCTTTCTTGAACTTCTTCATCATCTTCTGCATCTGCTCGAACTGCTTGAGCATTTTGTTGATCTCCGCCACGTCGGTGCCGGAGCCCTTGGCGATGCGGTTCTTGCGCGAGCCGTTCAGCAGTTCGGGGTTCAAGCGCTCTTTCTTGGTCATCGAGTCGATCATCGACAACTGCCGGTACATTTCCTTCTCGTCGATCTTGTCCTTGACATGCTGCGGCATGGTGGCGACGCCGGGCAGCTTGTCCAGCATGGCCATCACGCCGCCCATGCTCTTCAACTGGTTCAACTGGTCGCGGTAGTCGGCCAGGTTGAAGGATTGGCCCTTGTGGATCTTTTTCGCCAGCTTCTCGGCCTTCTCCTTGTCCATGTTGCGCTCGACATCTTCGATCAGCGAGAGCATGTCGCCCATGCCGAGGATGCGCGAAGCGAGGCGGTCGGGGTGGAACAGTTCCAGCGCGGCGGTCTTCTCGCCCACGCCTAGGAATTTGATCGGCTTGCCGGTGATGTGGCGGATCGACAGCGCCGCGCCGCCGCGGGCGTCGCCGTCGGTCTTGGTGAGGACGACGCCGGTCAAAGGCAGCGCGTCGTGGAAGGCTTTGGCGGTGTTGGCGGCGTCCTGGCCGGTCATGCTGTCGACCACGAACAGGGTTTCGATGGGCTTGACCGCCGCGTGGATCTCTTTGATTTCCGCCATCATCTCCTCATCGATGTGCAGCCGGCCCGCAGTGTCGACCAGCACCACGTCGAAATATTTCTTGCGCGCGTGGCTGATCGCGGCCAGGGCGATGTCCACCGGCTTTTGCGAAATGTCGCTGGGGAAGAATTCGGCTTTGACCTCGCCGGCCAGGGTCTTCAACTGCTCGATGGCGGCCGGGCGGTAGACGTCGGCGGAGACGACCAGCACCGATTTGCGCTCGTTTTCCTTCAGCCAGCGGGCCAGCTTGGCGACGGTGGTGGTCTTGCCCGCGCCTTGCAGGCCGGCCATCAGGATCACGGCCGGCGGCTGGCAGGCCAGGCTGAGCTTCACATGGGCCGTGCCCATGATCTTCTTCAACTCCTCGTGGACGATCTTCACCATCGACTGCCCCGGCGTCAGGCTCTTCTCCACCTCTTGGCCGAGCGCCCGCTCCTTGACCTGTTCGATGAATTCCTTGACCACCGGCAAGGCCACGTCGGCCTCCAGCAACGCCGAGCGCACTTCGCGCATCGTGTCCTGGATGTTGCTCTCGGTCAGGCGGCCTTGGCCTCTGATTTTCTTGAGCGAGTCGTTGAATCGTTGGGTTAAGTTGTCGAACATGTGAATACTACCTTTAGCGAGGCGATGGGGGTGTCGGTTCCGGCCGGCGTTTGGATTGTTAGAATTCGCGCCAGCATTAAGCCGGTGATTTTACCTTGAAGGGGGGGAAAGTGTTGTCTTTTTCTCTTGTCTTTGAGGACGCCGCGTTCCCTGGTTTTTCGCCGGAAACGCCCGCGCCGCTTGAGACGCTGATTTAATCGAAAGGGGCAAAGCGTTGTTTTTTACTGTTGCGGGAGGGCCTGGGTGGTTCCCATCTTAAATCCCTCTCCCGAAGGGGAGGGATTTAACGCTTCAAGCCTTCCCAAGGCTCGAAAAGCTGGAGGTCATCGACGCCCAGCAGCCCCAGCACCCGCCCGACGGTCTCGTCGATGAGTTCGGCCAGGGTTTTGTGCTTGCCGTAAAAGGCCGGCAGCGGCGGGAAGATGATCCCGCCCATTTCGGTCACGCTGGCCATGTTGCGGATGTGGGCCAGGTTCAGCGGCGTTTCCCGGGGCATCACCACCAGCCGCCGCCGCTCTTTCAAGGTCACGTCGGCGGCGCGCGCGATGAGGTTGTCGGACAGCCCGTGCGCGACCGAGCCCAGCGTCTTCATCGAGCACGGCGCGATCACCATGCCCGCCGTGGCGAACGCGCCGCTGGCGATGGCCGCCGCCACGTCGTTCACGTCGTAGGCGACATCGGCCAAGGCGTGGACGGTCTTGCGGTCCATGTCCAACTCGTGGCGCAGGTTGATGAAGCCCGCCGTGGAGACGACCAGGTGGGTTTCGTAAGCTTCCAGCCCGCGCAGCACTTCCAGCATGCGCACGCCGTAGACCGCGCCGGTCGCGCCGGTCATGCCGATGACAATGCGGCGCTTGCTCATCGGCTTAAGCGCTCCGCCAGCTCGTCCGCCGCCTCGACCAGCGCGGAGGTCATCTCCGTGCCGCTGGCGATATGGCCGGCGGCGGGCAGGACTCTCAACTCCGCGAAGGGCAGATGTTTTTGCAAAGTGAACGCCGACTCCAGCGGGCAGACCAAATCCCGCCGCCCGTGGACGAGGATGACCGGCACTTTGGGGATTAGCCGGCAATCGCGCAGGATTTGGTTTTCGTCGATAAAGTAGCGATGGAAGCCGTAATGCAATTCGATGCGGGCCTGTTGCAGCACATGGGCCGGCACATGGCCTTCGGAGTCGGCGGGCACAAACGCCTCGCCCAAGGCCACCTGCCCGCCCCAGGCCGACCAGGCCCTGGCGGCGCGGCGCTGGGCCAGCTCGTCCTCCCCATGCAAAATCCGCTGGAAGGCGTCGACCAGATCCTCGCCAGGGGCTCCATGCACGGCATCCAGCAATTCGGCCCAGCGCTCCGGGTAAACGCGGTTGACGCCGTCTTTGAGATACCAGTCCAAATCCATTGGCCGCGCCAGGAAAGTCCCGCGCGACACGATGCCGCTGACCCGGTGCGGATAGGTTTGGGCATACAGCAAAGCCAGCGCCGAGCCCCAGGAGCCGCCGAACAACAGCCACCGGCCCAGCCCCAGCCGCTCGCGGATCGCTTCCATGTCGGCCAGCAAATGCCGCGTGGTGTTGTTCTCCAGCAGGCCATGGGGCGTGGAACGCCCGCAGCCGCGCTGGTCGAACAAAATCGCCCGGTATCGGGCCGGATCGAAAAAGCTGCGGTGGTAAATCTTGCAGCCGCCGCCAGGGCCGCCATGCAGGAAGACCACCGGGATGCCGGCCGGGTTGCCGCATTCCTCGACATATACGCGGTGGCCACCCCCGACATCAAGCGTGTGGACGGCGTAGGGTTCAATGGGAGGGTAGAGTTCTTTCATGGGCGGGCGATACAATGCGCAAACGGCGCTAGCGTAGTACAAGAAAAAGCATCGGCCGGCACTCAGCCTAGGCTCAACAAAACTTTGACCTTGGCCCTGATCTCGGCCATCTCCAAGGCCGTCGCGCTCCCTTTTCTCCTAGCCTCGCGTGATTCCCAGTCCAAGCTTTTAAGCTGGTCGGCCAGTGCCGCGCCTGTCGCCCCGGTGCCGGAGAGCGCCACTTCAAACGGATAGCCTTTGATCTGGTTGGTCACCGGCACGCAGACCAGCAAACCGGCCCGGCTATTGTAGTCCTTGGGACTGAGCACCACGGCGGGGCGTCGTCCCGCCTGCTCATGACCGCTCTGCGGAGTGAAATTCATCCAGACGATATCGCCGGCATCCGGGACATAAGAATCGGCCATTAGACCAATTCCCGCCCTTGCGGCAAGCCAAAGTCCGTGTCGGCGTGGCGGTTTTCAGGGGTGATGCCGGCCAGCAAATCGGCCAGCGTATAAGATGGCACTGCCGATTCGATAATGACCCGGCCATTGTCTGCCCGGACCTCGACCGGCTGGTCCAGCGTCAAGTGCGCCGCCTCCATGACGGCTGCTGGAATGCGCACGGCAGGGCTGTTGCCCCATTTTTTAAGCGACTGAATAGACATGAGGGATCCGCCTGCTGAATAGACCAATGCCAATGCGTCGGCCAGTCTAGACCTTCCAGGCACGTGTTTCAACAAATGTTTCTACAAACGCAAAAAAGGAAGGGGGATCGCTCCCCCTTCCTCTCTTTGGCAACCGAACCGGCGGCGCAATCAAGCGCCCGCCCGGCGGGCACGGTGTTTAGAAACCGAAGCCGAGATAGCCGCCGGCGGTCAGGCCGTCGGCGCTGGTGCTTTTCAACAAACCCTTGTTGGAGGTGTAGTTGATGTCGCCACCGGTGAAGTTGTAGCGGAAGTCAACACCCGCCCACAGGGATTCCCAGAGCCTGTACTCTCCGCCGACGCCCAGCATCAAGCCCGGCGTGATGTAGGTGCCGCCGCTGGACGGCGGGGAGATGACGTTGATGCTCAAGCCGGCCGGAATGATCCACGGACGGAAATCGCCGAGATTGTTGAACTTGATTTTCGGCGAAGCGGCGATGGTGATCTGGGTCACCTGGGCCTTGACCGACTGCGCAATCGCCGTCGGCTTCCCAAGATCGACGCCCGACCCCAGAGTGATCAGGTTGACCGCCGTGCTATTGGTCGTGCCGAAGTTCTTATATTCGAACATGACTTCGCCATCAAGGGCGGCGGCGTCTGAAAGGCCCCACAGGTTGTCGGTCAGGCGGTGGTCGAAACCGGCGCCGATGTACCAGCCGTTGCCCTGGTTTTTTTCATAGTAAGGATCGCCCAGCCCGGCGCCTATCAGGGCGCCTTGAACTCCCGCGTTGCTTACGAAAGCTTCATTTTGGCGCGGGTGAGTCTGGCTTGCGAAGCCGCCACGGAAGAACAGCAGGTCGTGGTGCGTCTTCTCATGCTTCTCCTGCTCGACCAGCTTGGCCTCAAGAGCCGCGTCCTGGGCGTCAGACTTTTGGGAAACGCTCGCCACGGCGGACTTGGTCTCGGTGCGGGTGCGGTTCAGTTCGCCGCGCAGCGCCTGGATTTCGGCTTCCAAGCGCTGGAGCTTGGCGTCGGTGGAAGAGCCTGAAGAAACGGCGACGGCCCTGTGGCCGGACGACTTCTTGGCGGTGTGCGTATGGGCCTTTTTCGCCTTGTGCGCGAAGGCCACCTGCGGCGCCGCGGCCACTGCGGCGGCGACGGCCAGGCTGATTAAGCTGGTTTTAGTGATTTTTTTCATAAAGGTTTACCCTCCCTCAAGGCTTTCAGTATGGATTTAAATCCGTTGTATCTATGCAACAAAAAGTTGCAGTACGGCTAGATCGTAGCAAAGTTTCGTCATGGCAACAACGTTTTTGAGGTCTTTTTTACAACAAGCAGCGCGATTCCACCTCCCGCTGCTCCCCGCCGACGCCTGCGCATCGCCGAACGGGCCGGGCAGGCCGGGTTTTGCCCGCCGTCCGCCGCCGGCTTCCGCCAGGCGGGATGGCTTAAATTTGACGACGCCATGTCGGCATCGTTATCCTTTCCGGCTATTTCCTTAAGCGCCAGGGAGGGGCGATCCAAGCCTTCCGCCCTTTGCGGCCCAAGGCGCTCAAGCACAACTTTACAGAGGCATGACATGGCGGTGAAAAACCGTTTACACCGCAGCGAACTGGCGGTTCCGGGCAGCAACAAACGAATGCTGGAGAAAGCCCCCGGCGCGGGGGCCGACATCGTATTCCTCGACCTCGAAGACGCCGTCGCCCCGGACGACAAGGAGCCGGCGCGGGCGAACATCATCGAGGCACTGAAGACTTACGACTGGTCGCGCTGCGCCGTCTCCATCCGCATCAACGGCCTGGACACTTACTGGGCCTACCGCGACCTGGTGGAAATCGTCGAAGCCTGCGGCGACAAGCTGGACACCATCCTGATCCCGAAAGTAGGCAGCGCGTCGGACGTGCTGTTCGTCGCCACGCTGCTGTCGCAGATCGAAGCCTACAAGGGCTTCCAGCCGATCAACATCCATGTGCTGATCGAGACCGCGATGGGCATGGCCAACGTGGAAGAAATCGCCCGCGCCTGCCCCGAGCGCATGGAGGCCATGGTGTTCGGCGTGGCCGACTACGCCGCCTCCGTCCGCGCCCGCACCACCAACATCGGCGGGGCGAACCCCGACTATGGCATGCTGGCCGACCCCGACGAAAACGGCGGCCGAGCCTACCACTGGGGCGACCAGTGGCACTTCGGTCTGTCGCGGATCGTCGCCGCCTGCCGCGCCTACGGCCTCAGGCCCATCGACGGCCCGTTCGGCGACTTCGGCGACCCCGAGGGCTTCCGCGCCGCCGCCCGCCGCGCAGCCGCCTTGGGCTGCGAAGGCAAATGGGCCATCCACCCCTCGCAAGTGGCGTTGTGCAACGAAATCTTCACGCCCACGGAAAAGGAGGTCAGCCGCGCCTACCGTATTATCGAGTCGATGGAGCAGGCGGCGAAGGAAGGCAAGGGCGCGGTGTCCCTGGACGGCCGGCTGATCGACGCCGCCTCCATCCGCATGGCGGAAAACGTGGTGCGGCAAATCAAGCAGATCGAGGCCAGGTCTTCACAGGGATAACATCGCTTCGAGCGATGTTATCCCTTTTCATTTTTCACAGGAGGCTACCCCCTTGAACATCCATGAATACCAGGCAAAGGAACTGCTGAAATCCTACGACGTGCCGGTGCCCACAGGCGGCGTCGCCTACTCGGACAAGCAGGCGGCCCGGGTGGCCGAGGACATCGGCGGCTCGCGCTGGGTCGTCAAGGCCCAGATCCACGCCGGCGGGCGCGGCAAGGCCGGCGGCGTGAAAGTCGCCGGCTCCATCGACGAGGTGAAAAAGACCGCCGACGCGATGATCGGCAGCCACCTCGTCACCGCGCAGACCGGCCCGGAAGGCAATTTGGTGCATCGCGTCTGGGTCGAGCAGGCCAGCCAGATCAAGCAAGAATTCTATTTCGGGCTGGTCATCGACCGCGCCACCCAGCGCATCACCGTCGTCGCGTCGGCGGCGGGCGGCATGGACATCGAGGAAGTCGCCCAGGCATCCCCGGACAAAATATTCAAGGAAGTCGTCGACCCGGCCATCGGGCTGCGCGACTTCCAATGCCGCAAGATCGCCACCGCCATCGGCCTGAAGGGCCGGCTGATGCCGCAGGCGGTCAAGCTGATGAAGGCCGCCTACCGCTGCATGCGCGACAAGGACGCTTTGCAAATCGAAATCAACCCGCTGGCCATCGTCAGCGCGGGCGAGGAGGACAAGCTGCTGGCGCTGGACGCGAAGATTTTGTTCGACGACAACGCGCTGTACCGCCAGCGCGGCGTCACCGATTTGCGCGATCTGTCAGAGGAAGACCCCAAAGAAGTCGAAGCCTCCGGCCACGGCCTCAACTACATCGCCCTGGACGGCAACATCGGCTGCATCGTGAACGGGGCCGGCCTGGCGATGGCCTCGCTGGACGCGATCACGCTGCACGGTGGCCGGCCGGCCAATTTCCTCGACGTGGGCGGCGGCGCGTCGCCGGAGAAGGTCACCAACGCCTGCCGCATCGTTCTGCAAGACCCCAACGTCAAGGCCATCCTGGTCAACATCTTCGCCGGCATCAACCGCTGCGACTGGATCGCCCTGGGGCTTATCCAAGCCTGCGGCCAGTTGAACATCCAAGTGCCGCTGGTCGTGCGCCTGGCCGGCACCAATGTCGACGAGGGCCGCAAAATCCTCGCCGAGTCGGGCCTTGCCTTCATCACCGCCGAAAACCTGGACGCCGCGGCGGCCAAGGCCGTCGAAATCGTCCAAGGATAAAAACCCCACCATGAGCGTATTCGTCAACAAACACTCCAAAGTCATCTTCCAAGGCTTCACCGGCGAGCATGCCAGCTTCCACGCCCAGGACGCGATGAAGATCGGCACGAATGTCGTCGGCGGCGTCACCCCCGGCAAGGGCGGCACGACCCATCTGGGCCTGCCGGTGTTCGACACCGTGGCCGAGGCCGTCGCCGCCACCGGGGCCGACGTGTCGGCGGTGTTCGTGCCGCCGCCGTTCAACGCCGACGCGCTGATGGAAGCCATCGACGCCGGCATCAAAGTGGCGGTGACCATCGCCGACGGCATTCCGATCCACGACATGATCCGCCTGCAACGCTTCCGGCTAGGCCGCGACACCCTCATCATCGGCCCGAACAGCCCCGGCATCATCACCCCCGGCGAATGCAAGGTCGGCATCATGCCCGCGCACATCTACAAGCCCGGCAACGTCGGCATCGTCTCGCGCTCGGGCACCTTGAACTACGAGGCCACCGAGCAAATGGCGGCGCTGGGCCTAGGCATCAGCACCTCGGTCGGCATCGGCGGCGACCCGATCAACGGCACCGACTTCACCGCCGTGCTGCGCGCCTTCGAGAACGACTTGCTGACTGACATCGTGGTGATAATCGGCGAGATCGGCGGCCCGCAGGAAGTCGCGGCGGCGCGCTGGGCGCAAAAGCACATGACCAAGCCGGTGGTCGGCTTCGTCGCCGGCGTCTCCGCGCCGGCCGGCCGCCGCATGGGCCACGCCGGGGCCATCATCAGCAGCGAGGCCGACACCGCCTCCGCCAAGATGGACGCCATGGAGGCGCTGGGGCTGTACGTCGCCCGCAACCCCGCCCATATCGGGCAGACCGTGCTGAAGGCGATGCAGGAGCGCGGCATCAAACCTTAACCCTCCCATTCTGGCCCAAGCGCCGTTTGAACGCCAAACCCGCGCTGGGGCCAGATCCACCCATCGGCGTGAATCAACGAATCCTTATGGTGATGCGCTCCGCTTAGGCGACGGTTTTACGGCGGCGGAACCGCAACAGGCCGGGCAAGCCGCCGGCCAACAACATCAGCGAAGCCGGTTCGGGGATAAAAGACAGCGTATCGTTGCCGCCATTCAGCACAATGTCGGTCAAATTGCCGCCGCCATCGGCGATGAACTGGACGCCGCCTTGCTCCGCAAGCGGATGCAAGTAGTGGCCATAAAACCCCCCAGGCAGGTAAGGCGCGAGGAACATCGCCGCCCCAGCCGCCGTCGGCGCGAACGTCGTCCACAAATCGGCAAATAAGTCGCTGCCAGCCCCGCCGCCGCTCGTGCCTTTGACCAGGGTGTTGATGGCCAGCGGCACGGCGGTGTTTACCCCGCTATCCACAAACGCATCGTGGTTGCCGTCAATGCCGAATGTGGATGCGCCATTGACGCCGTAGAGCGTCACCGTCGCCGACGTGAATGCCGAGCTCGCAAAATCCCCTGTGCCGTCGAACTTAAAATACAACGTGTAGTTGCTATTCAAGTTGCTCGGCGTCGATTCCACGCCATGGTCGACGATGCCCGTGATCTTCGCAAAGCCGTGTTCTTCCCACGTGCTTGGGCTGGTGAAATGGATGTGGGACACTTCGGTCGCCTTCAGCGCGTCGCCGCTGAACGAAGAGGCGCCGGCCAGGCCGACAAGGCTCGGATCCCAGGTGAACGGCACCGCGTTGACCGGCTGGGCAAACGCCAAGGCGATAGACAAGGCCCCCACAGTCTTGAGGGTCGCGCCGCTCAGGGCGCGGAAGTGGTTTGCTGACATAAAACCTCCACAACTGACGAAAGTTGATAAAAAAACCCGGGGTAGCCTATAAATCACAAGGTTTTTATCGGCCTGTTCGACTATAAGCGATGCGCCGGGCTAGTTGAAGTGAATTTTCACCACCTGCTGGCGGGACGTGGCCGACCCCTACCCGGCCGGCGTCGGCGAGGCGGTGGTGCCCGCCACCTGCCGCGTCGGCCCCAACGCCTATGCCCTGCGGGTGCAGGGGGGCAGCATGGAGCCGGTGTTTCCCAACGGCAGCGTCATCATCGGCGAACCTGCGCTTGACAAAGCTCAAACCTTGCTATGCAACTCCAAATGCAAGGCCAAGAACTCCTCGGTCAGGCGGTGGTCGGGGGCGTAGTGGATTAAAGGCTCCGATTCGCTGTGCGATTCGCGCACTTTGACCGACGAGGAGATTTTGGTGTCCAGCACCGGGTGGCCCTCGGCGATCAGCGCGCTGACCAAAGCCTGCGGCAGGTTGGCGCGGGACTGGAACTGGTTGACGACGATGCCTTCGATGATGAGGCCGGGGTTGTGGTCGGCCTTGATTTCGGCGATGGTGGCGAGCAGGTTGTACAGCGCGTCGCGGGAGAAGGCGTCGCAGTCGAACGGGATCAGGCAGTGCTGGGCGGCGATCAGCGCGGCGCGGCTGTAGAAGTTCAGCGCCGCCGGGGTGTCCAGGTAGACATGGTCGAAGCCTTGCAGCGCGTCCAGCGCCTCGCGCAGCTTGTAAATCTTGTAGCGCGCCTCCAGCCGGCTTTGCAGCGGCTCCAGCTCGGGGTGCGAGGGGATCACAAACAGGTTCGGCCAGCGCGTCGGCTGGATCACGTCTTCCAGGCCGGCCGGCTTGCCGAAGGGATTGACGCTGAGCGTCTCTTTGAAGAAATGGACGATGGTGCGCTCGGGGTCGGCGACCTTTTCGCCCAGCAGGTAGTGGCTGGAGTTGCCCTGCACGTCCAAGTCGATGAGCAGGGTCTTCTTGTCGTCGATGGCGCTGATCGCGGCCAAGTTACAGGCGATGGTCGATTTGCCCACGCCGCCTTTCTGGTTGAAGATGACCCTGCGCATGTTTTCCCCTTAAAGTCTCAATGGAATTGGTTGGTGGCCGCCCCGTCTCCAGGCGTTCTGGCGGGGCGCTTCGCCCGGCGGCTTTAGATTTGCCTTGTGCTACGGTATTCTAACTCTTTTTTTCACCGAAACGACCGACACCTCAAGCGATGGAAGACATTTACCAGCCGCGTCAAATCGAAGAAGAAGCCCAGCAGTTCTGGGACCAGGCCCAAGTGTTCAAGGCCGTGGAAGACCCTTCCCGCGAAAAATACTACTGCCTGTCGATGTTCCCCTATCCCAGCGGGCGCTTGCACATGGGCCATGTGCGCAATTACACCATCGGCGACGTCATCAGCCGGTTCCAGCGCATGCAGGGCAAGAATGTGTTGCAGCCGATGGGCTGGGACGCCTTCGGCCTGCCGGCCGAAAACGCGGCGATGCAGAACAAGGTCGCCCCGGCCGCCTGGACCTACGCCAACGCCGACTACATGCGCAAGCAGTTGAAGGCGCTGGGCTTCGCCATTGATTGGGATCGCGAGCTGGCGACCTGCCGGCCCGATTATTACCGCTGGGAGCAGTGGCTGTTCACCCGGCTGTTCAAGAAGGGCTTGATCTACAAGAAGACCGCGCCGGTGAACTGGGACCCGGTGGACAACACCGTGCTGGCGAACGAGCAGGTCATCGACGGGCGCGGCTGGCGCTCCGGCGCGCTGGTGGAAAAACGCGACATCCCGATGTATTTCATGCGCATCACGGCCTATGCCGATGAATTGCTGTCCAGCCTGGACACGCTGCCGGGCTGGCCCGAGCAGGTCAAGACCATGCAGCGCAATTGGATCGGCAAGAGCTTCGGCTGCGAGGTGCATTTTCCGTATGAAGACGGCTCGGACGTGCTGAAGGTCTACACGACCCGCCCGGACACGCTGATGGGCGCGACCTATGTCGCCGTCGCGGCGGAGCATCCGCTGGCGATGGCGGCCGCCGAGGACAATTTGGAACTGGCGGATTTCATGGAGGAATGCCGACAAGGCGGCACGGCCGAGGCCGACATGGCGACCATGGAAAAGAAAGGCATGGCGACCGGGCGCTACGTGATCCATCCGTTGAACGGCGAGAAGCTGCCGGTGTGGGTCGCCAACTATGTGCTGTGGGGCTATGGCGAGGGCGCGGTGATGGCGGTGCCGGCGCATGACGAGCGGGATTTCGCGTTTGCTCGGAAATATGAATTACCCATTAGGCCGGTGATTGCCCCTCGAAATGCCTTCGGGGTCGAGTTTGGCGTAGACGACTCTCCCAAAGACGCCTTGGAAAACAGGAAGCCAATTGCCGTTGACCGAAATTGGTTTGATGCCACGACATGGCGGGAAGAGTATGCCGAACATGGCTTTGTATACGGCGTACCCAACCCATATGAAGAGATAAACGGACTCGACTTCGAGCAAGCATCTGATTGGATTGCCGATCAATTACAAAAGCTAGGCTTAGGCCAAAAGCGCACCCAGTTCCGCCTGCGCGACTGGGGCATCTCGCGCCAGCGCTATTGGGGTTGCCCGGTGCCGATCATCCATTGCCCGTCTTGCGGCGACGTGCCGGTGCCGGAAGAGCAGTTGCCGGTGGTGCTGCCCGAGGACGTGACCATCGACATCGGCTCGCCGATCAAGAAAATGCCCGAGTTCTACGAGACGACCTGTCCGCAATGCGGCGCGGCGGCGGAGCGGGAGACCGACACCTTCGACACCTTCGTCGAGTCGTCCTGGTATTACGCCCGCTACGCCTGCCCAGATTCTGACACGGCGATGCTGGACGGCCGCGCCAATTATTGGTTGGGCGTAGACCAGTACATCGGCGGCATCGAACACGCGATCTTGCATCTGCTGTACGCCCGCTTCTTCCACAAGCTGATGCGCGACGAGGGCTTGCTGGCTGGCGACGAGCCGTTCACGAACCTGCTGACCCAGGGCATGGTGGTCGCGCCGACCTTCTTCCGCGAAGAGGCCGACGGCAAGAAACACTATTTCAACCCGGCGGAAGTGGATCTGCACACCGACGAGCGCGGCCGGCCGGTCAGCGCGGTGCTGAAGGCCGACGGCCAGCCCGTCGTCATCGGCGGCATCGAGAAGATGGCCAAATCCAAAAACAACGGCGTCGACCCGCAATCGCTGATCGACCAGTACGGCGCGGACACGGCGCGGCTGTTCATGATGTTCGCCGCGCCGCCAGAGCAGTCTTTGGAGTGGTCGGACAGCGGCGTCGAAGGGGCTTACCGCTTCTTGAAGCGCTTGTGGGGCCGCGTGGCCGGGAACGTCAACGGCCTGTTTTCAGCCTACCCCGACCGCGGCGGCCTGCGCGTCGCCGATTGGGCCGGCTTTCCGCTGGAAGACAAGCACCGCGACGCCCGCCGGGCGATCCATTTGAGCCTTCGCCAAGCCAATTTCGACTTCGGCAAGCACCAGTTCAACACCGTCGTCTCGGCGGCGATGAAAATCTTGAACACGCTGGCCGACGACAAGGGCTTTTGGAACAGCGGCGACTTGGCGGACGAACGGCTGGCCGCGTTCCAGCGCAGTGCCGCCGTCGCGGCCTTCGAGGGCTATTCGATCCTGGCCCGCCTGCTCTACCCCATCGCCCCGCACATCTGCCACGCGCTGTGGAACGCGCTGGAGCCGGGCGCGGACATTCTGGAGGCCGGCTGGCCGAAGGAAGACGAATCCGCGCTGGCGCAGGACTCGGTGGACTACATGGTGCAGGTCAACGGCAAGCTGCGCGGCAAAATCACCGTGCCGGTGGACGCGGACAAGCAGGCCATCGAGGCGGCGGCCTTGGCGGACGAGGCCGCGCAGCGCTTCATCGACGGCAAACCGGTCAAAAAAGTCATCGTCGTGCCCGGCAAACTGGTCAATATCGTCGCGTGACTCTCATGAGCCTGCCCTTGCCTGTCTTGAAGATTGCGGCCCTGGCCGCCTGCCTGGCCCTGGCCGCGTGTGGTTTCCACCTGCGCGGCAGCGGCGGCGACCGCTCTTTCGAGCAGCAGCTCTTTATCGAGGGGGCGGGCAGCAGCGGCACGTTCATGGGGCCGTTCAGCGCCGCCTTGACCGGCGCGGGCGGCAGCATCGTGACCTCGCCGGTGAACGCCACCGCCGTCCTCCGCGTGTACCGGGCGAGCTACATCCGCCAACCCATCACCTTGAGCCAGAGCGGACAAGCCACCGGCTACGATTTGATCTACCGCGTCACCTACGACGTGCGCTCGCCGCGGGGCGAGGTGTTGCAAACGCGCAAGGAGTTCGAGGCCAAGCGCGAATATTTCAACGACCAAACCCTGCCGCTGGCGCAATTGGCGGAAGAAGGCCAGATCCGCGAAGAGCTTGAAAAGGAGGCGGCGAATGCCTTGCTGCGCCAGGTCGTCAACGCCATCAGGCGGACCTCCGAAACCACCCTGGCCCCGGCCGAACCAGAACCCAAACTGTGAAGCTGCGCCCGGATCAATTGGCCGGCGCCTTGGCCAAATCGCTCGCACCGGCCTATCTGATCGCCGGCGACGAGCCTTTGCAATTGTGCGAAGCGCTGGACGCGGTCCGCGAAGCGGCGCGCGCGCGCGGCTTCGCCAACCGCGAGCTGTTTTACGCCGACGCCGGCTTCGACTGGAGCCGCCTGGACGAGGCCTCGGGCTCCTTCTCCCTGTTCGGCGAACGCCGCCTGCTCGACCTGCGCCTGCCCGCCAAGCCCGACAAGGAAGGCGCGGCGGCGTTGGAACGCTACGCCAAGCGCTGGCCCGACGACGTCGTGCTGGTCGCCACCCTGCCCAAGCTCACAGCCGCCGACCAGAAGGCCGCCTGGCTCCAAGCCCTGGAAGCCAAGGGTGTGTTTGTCCAAGTCTGGCCGCTGGCGGGGCAAAACCTGATCGGCTGGCTGGACAAGCGCATGGCGGCGAGAAAAATGTTGGCCGACCGCTCGGGGCTGGCCATTCTCGCCGCCCGGGTGGAAGGCAACCTGCTGGCGGCGGCCCAGGAAATCGAAAAACTGCACATCCTGCACGGCCCGGCCCGGCTCAGCGACGACATGATCCGCCAGGCGGTGGCCGACAGCGCCCGCTACGATGTCTACGACCTCGCCGAGGCCGCCCTGCTCGGCCAGGCGGCGCGCGCCCACCGGGTGCTGGCCGGCTTGCGCGCGGAAGGCGTCGCCTCCGCCGTGGCGCTGTGGGCGCTGGCGCGGGACATACGCCTGTTGTGCGGGATCAAGGCGGCGATGGGCCAGGGCGACAACCTGGAATCCGCGTTCGCCCGGCAAAAAGAGCGGGTGTGGGACAAGCGCAAAACCAGCCTGGCCAGCGCCGCGCAACGCCTGAGCCTGGACGAGGCGCGGCACGCGTTGCTGCGCTGCGCCAAGGCCGACCGCCAGGTCAAGGGCCAGGAAAACGGCGACGCCTGGGAGGCTTTGCTGGATATTTGCCTGGGACTGTGCGGCGGCGCGGTCGCCCAAATCGTCGCGCCTCCCACCTAAGCACATTTCTCCCGACTCGATATAATAATAAGTCAGCCATGAAGGATACCTGCGCCATCGGGCCGGCCAAGCGTTTGAACTTTGCAAAAACCTGGCAAGGCGTGGGCTGGGCCATGGTCGCCGTCGTAGTTTGGCTGTCGCTGACGCCCCATCCTCCACAACCGCCGTCATTCCTGGGCTGGGACAAGGCCCAGCATTTCGCCGCGTATGGCGGTTTGATGGTTTGGTATGGGATGAGTTTCGCCCGCCATTGGCGCTGGCCGGTGTTCCTGGTCGGCCTGGGTGTCGGCCTGGAGTTCCTGCAAGGCCTGGGCGGTTTTCGCAGCTTCGACCCGATGGACATGGTCGCCAACACGCTAGGCGTAGGGGCCGGACTGTTGCTGGTCAAAACCCCCGCGGGCCACTGTCTGGCGGTGGCGGACGCCCACTTGGTAAAACTGGGGAGCCGCATCGGCTAAGGCAGCCCCTATCACAATACTATGGAGCAGTATCTTGAAAGCCAAACCTCTGAATGCCGGCCGTTGCGAAATAGTCAAACTCGGCGTGGACGATCTGCGCAAAGGTATGTTCGTCTCCGAGCTTGACCGCCCGTGGAGCGAAACGCCTTTTCTATTCGAAGGCTTTGAGATTGAAACCGACGCCGACCTGGCGGCGGTCAAGCAGTATTGCAAGCATGTCTATATTGACCTGGGACGCGCGCGGGCCGTGCGCGTGGAACTGGGCAGTCAACAGACAAACACCGCCTCCCAAAGCAAACGGCAAAGCACTCTGGAGCGGGAAATAGCCACCGCCGAAACGGCCAAAAGCGAGACCTCAAAACTCGTCAAAACCTTTCAAGACGAAATACGCCTCGGCAACAGCGTTGACATCAGCCTGGCCAAAAACGCCGTTTCCGAATGTGTCGCCAGCATCCTGCGCAACCCGGACGCGATGATGCTGATGACCCATATGAAGGAAAAAAACCCGCAAAGCCCGGCGCATGCGTTCAACGCCTGCGTCTATTCCATCATTTTAGGCAGGCTCTGCGGACTGCAGGCCGGGCAGTTGGAAAACCTCGGCACCTGCGGGTTGCTGCACGACATCGGCAACATTGAAATCCCCAACCTGATCCTGAACAAAAAGACCGCGCTCAGCGAAGAGGAGTTCGCCCTCGTCAAGCAGCACACGGCCCATGGCCGGGACATTCTAATGTCGGCGCGCAGCATCTACCCCGGCACCGTCGATGTCGCCTACGCCCATCACGAATGCCTGGATGGGTCGGGGTATCCGCGCGAACTGGCGGAACACCAAATCAACCTGAACACCCGCATTGTCACCGTGGTCGACAAATATGCGGCGCTCACGCGGAACACCGCCTACCGGGCCGCGCGCAATCATCTGGACGCAGTCAAGTTGTTGAATGCGCAGGCGAATAGCAAGAAAATAGACCCTCTTTTGTGCGCCAGCTTCATCGCCTACCTAGGGTTTTATCCGCCGGGCGCGCTGGTCGAGCTCCACTCGGGGGAAGTGGCGATCGTGCTCAAGTCCAACCTGGCCCACCGCCTGCGGCCGCAATTGCTGGTCGTGCGGGACGCCGAGAAAAACCCCGTCGAACGCCTGCTGGATCTGGCCAAAAAACCGGTTGACGACAAAGGCAGGGAATATAAAATCAAATTAGTCCACCCTCCCGGGCATTTGGGCATTGAGGTGTCCCAATATCAGTACGCGCTAATCCGGGCCTATGACTGAACCGCCCCGCACCATGCTATCCACAGGAGTATCATATGAGAACATTGGCGTTGGATGTTGCTCGTTACGAACCCATCAAGTTGAAAAGCGGCGACTTGCGCAAGGGAATGTTCGTCTGCGAGATTGACCGCCCATGGTCGCAGACGCCTTTTCCGCCGGCCGGCTTCGCGATCAAAAGCGAGGCGGATATTGAAGAGGTCAAGCAGCATTGCGACTATATCTACATCGACCTGGGCCGCACACGGATGACGCGGGTGAAAATAGACGCGCCCCCCCCGCGCAACTTTGCCGGCGAAAACCACCACACGCCCCTGGAAAAGGAAATGCCCCATGCCGAGTCGGTCAAAAACGCGACATCCACCCTTGTCCAAAGCTTTCTCGACGACATCCGCCTAGGCCACAGCCTTGACTTGAAGCTGGCGCAAAGCGCCGTGTCGCATTGTGTGGCCAGCGCGCTGCGCAATCCGGACGCGCTGATGCTCATCACCCGGATGCAGGAAAAAAGCCCGCAAGTCGCCGCCCACGCGTTCAACGGCTGCGTCTACTCCATTATCCTGGGTAGAATCCAAGGGCTTGAGGCCAGACAACTGGAAGAGCTGGGCGTCAGCGGGCTGCTCCACGACATAGGCCATATCGAAATCCCTGACGAGATCCTCAACAAAACCACCACACTCAGCGAGGAGGAGTTTGCCCTCATCAAGCGGCACACGACGTTTGGCCGCGACATTCTGCTGTCGGCTGGCGACATCCACAACGGGGCCGCCGAAGTCGCCTACAGCCATCATGAATGCCCCGACGGTTCGGGGTATCCGCGCGGCCTGAAAGATCCGCAGATCGACTTGCATTGCAAGATTGTGGCGGTGGTGGACAAGTACGAGGCGATCACCCGGAACACCCCCTACCGGACCGCGCAAAGCCATTTGGACGCAGTCAACTTGCTGAACCTGCTGGCGGACAGCGGAAAAATCGACAAGCTGCTATGTGCCAGCTTTGTCTCGTACCTGGGGTTTTATCCACCCGGCACCATCGTCGAGCTGTCGTCCGGGGAAGTGGCCATCGTGCTCAAATCCCACTCCAAAAACCGCCTGCGGCCTTTGCTGCTGATTGTCCGCGACGCGGAGAACACCCCAGTGGAGAAGATTGTCGATTTGGCGGTGGCGACGCCGGACGGCAAAGGCAAGCCGCGCAAAATCAAGATGGTGCATCTGCCCGGCCATCTAGGCATTGACCTGTCCCACTACCAGAGCGCGTTGATCCATGCTTATGATTGAGGAGTTTGCCGGACACGCGGCGGCTTTCCCGCAAGATGGAGATCAAACGCACCCCATTTCCCACAACTCCTCCCAATGCGGTAAGGTGTTGAATTTGTGAAGCGCTGGCCTGGGCGGAAGACGAGTTTGACGGAGCGGCGCTGAGGGATGCGCGGTTGACGAAGCGGCTGGTGGGGGTGCGGACGCCTGGATGTGGGCGCGCAAGTCCAAGGGCGGGGCGGACATCGTGGAGAGCCTGCGCTGGACGGAGGGCTACGAGCGGGTGGCCGAGCTGGCGGCGCGGCTGCCGGGGACGCTCTGGTCTACGTGGCCGACCGGGAAGGCGGCCTGCGCGCATTGATCGACTTGGCGGCGGACCTGGGCCACCCGGCGGACTACCTGGTGCGGGCCAGGCACGACCGGGCGCTGGAAGACGGCGGCAAGCTGCGCGCCGAGGTGGAAGGGCAGGCGCCGCTGGGCGAGGTCGAGTTCCGGCTGCCGCCCGCGCCGGGGCGCAAGGAGCGGACGGTCACGCAGACGCTGCGCGTGGCGCGGGAGGAGTCGCCGCCCGAATGGCTGCTGCTGACCAATAAGCCTAAAAACGGCAGTTGGAACGCAGAAAAGCCGTTCGTGCTGAGCAACGTCGAAGCATGAACGGCTTTTCTGCGTTCACCCATTGGGTGCGATTAAAAATCCCGTTCACCTTTCGACAGGCTCAGGGCGAACGGGATTTTTAATCGCTCAACTGCCGTTTTTAGGATGAGCCGGTCGGGACGCTGAACGAGGCCTGTCTGCGCGTGGCCTGGTACCGCCGGCGTCGGCTGGCGGAAATTTTTTCCGCATTTTAAAAAGCGGCTGCCAGGTCGAAGCCTTGCGACTGGCGGCGCGGGAGCGCCTGGAGCGCGGGCGCTCGCGGTCTACCTCGTCGTCGCCTGGCGCATCCTGCACCTGGCCCCGCTGGGGCGCGGCTGCCCGGAGCTGCCGTGCGACGTGGCCTTCTCCGCCAAGGAGTGGCGGGCCGCCTGGACGGTCGCCAAGCGCCAGCCGCCGCTGGGCGAGATGGTCCGCAGCGTGGCGGCTTCAGCGGCTTCCCGGGCCGCAAGGGCGACGGACACCCCGGCCCCAAGGCGCTTTGGGAGGGTCTGCTGAAACTCATGGCCTACGTCGAGGCGTTCCAGGCCGCTCGTGAAGTCTATGGGGAAGGTTGATATTTGTGGGGAAGCAAGATTGCCCGCCGCAATCAAAACTAAACCTTCAACACCAACCTGACCGGATCTTCCAGCAATTCCTTGATAGTGTAGAGGAACTGCACAGCCTCTTTGCCGTCGATCAGCCGATGGTCATACGAAAACGCCAGATAAATCATCGGGCGGATGACGATCTGGCCGTTTTCGACGACGGGGCGGTCTTTGATCGCGTGCATGCCGAGGATGCCGCTTTGCGGCGGATTCAGGATCGGCGTGGACAGCAGCGAGCCGAAGGTGCCGCCGTTGGTGATGGTGAAGGTGCCGCCGGACAGCTCCTCGAAGCTGAGTTTGCCGTCGCGGGCTTTGGCCCCAAATTCAATCACCGATTTCTCGATGGCCCCGAAATCGAGCTGGTCGGCCCCGCGCAGCACGGGCACGACCAGGCCGCGGTCCGAAGACACGGCGATGCCGATGTCGTAATAGTCGTGGTAGACGATGTCCTCGCCTTCGATGCTGGCGTTGACGGCAGGGAAGCGCTTGAGGGCTTCCACCGTCGCCTTGACGAAGAACGACATGAAACCGAGTTTGACTTTGTGTTTCTGCTCGAACTGGGTTTTGTAGGCGTTGCGCACGTCGAACACTTTCTGCATGTTGACTTCGTTGAACGTCGTCAAGGTCGCGGTGCTGCGCTGGGATTCGAGCAGGCGCTCGGCGATGCGGGCGCGCAGCCGGGTCATCGGCACGCGGCGCACGCCGCCTTTCGCTTCGGCGACCGGCGGCGGCAGGATCGGCGCGGGTCTGCTGGGCACCGCCGCGGCTGGCGCGGGCCTGGCTTTTTGAGCGTCCACCGCGTCGAGGATGTCTTGTTTGGTGAGTCGGCCATCCTTGCCGGTGCCTTTGATTTGGCCGGCGTCTAGCTGGTGTTCGGCGAGCAGGCGGCGCACCGCCGGGCTGACCGGCTGGGCGTAGAGGTGGCTGGAGTCGTCCTCCGCCGCGGCGGCCACCGGGGCTGGGGGCGGCGCGGCCGGCTCGGGTGCCGGCACGATGGCCAGGGCTGGCGGCGCGGCGGCGGCGCTTTCGATCAGCGCCAAGGCGTCGCCGCCGACGACGGTGTCGCCTTTTTTGCGCAGGTGCGGGCCTAGCACGCCGTCTTGCGGGGCGGGCACGTCGAGCACCACTTTGTCGGTTTCCAGTTCGACCAGGGTTTCACCCTTGGCGACGGTTTCGCCCGGCTGCTTGCGCCATTCCATCAAGATGGCGTCTTGGACGGATTCAGGCAGGTTGGGGACACTGACTTCAATGGACATGCTTAAAAGTTCCTAATGGCTTGAGGAGGGCTCGGCAAACAGGGCGTCGTCGATGACTTTCTTTTGCTGGGCCAGGTGGCGTTTGAATTTGCCCACGGCGGGGGCGGCGCTGCTGGGGCGGCCGGCGTAGGTCAGGTTGACGTCGCGGTTGAACAGGCGGCGCAGGAAGCGGTTTTTGATCGGATGCCAAGCGCCCTGGTTGGCCGGCTCCTCCTGGCACCAGATGGCTTCCTTCAGATTCGGATAGCGGCCCAGTTCGAGGCAGAAATCGTCCATCGGGAAGGGGTAGAACTGTTCGATGCGGATGATGGCGACATGGCGCAGCCCGGCTTGGCGGCGGGCCTCCAGCAGTTCAAAGTAGACCTTGCCGGTGCATAGCACGATGCGGGTGACGTCCGCCGGTTCGATGGGGTCGACTTCGCCGATGATCGGTTGGAACTGGCCGGTGCTGAGGTCTTCCAGCGTGGACACCGCGAGCTTGTGGCGCAGCAGGCTTTTCGGCGTCAGCGCGATCAAGGGCTTGCGGTACGGGCGCACGAGCTGGCGGCGCAGCAGGTGGAAGATCTGCGCCGGCGTGCTGGGCACGCAGACCTGGACGTTTTGCTCGGCGCACAATTGCAGGTAGCGCTCCAGCCGCGCCGAAGAGTGTTCCGGCCCTTGGCCTTCCTGGCCGTGCGGCAGCAGCATGACCAGGCCGCTTTGCCGTCCCCACTTGGTTTCGCCGGAGGTGATGAACTGGTCGATCATGACTTGCGCGCCGTTGGCGAAGTCGCCGAACTGGGCTTCCCAGACGACCAGGGTGTCCGGCTCGGTGGTGCTGTAGCCGTATTCAAAGCCGACCACGCCTTCCTCCGACAGCAGCGAGTCGTAAATCTGGAACCGCCCCTGGCCGCCGCCCAGGTGTTGCAGCGGAACCAGGGCGTTGCCCGTTTCCTGGTCGTAGAGGATGGCGTGGCGGTGGAAGAAGGTGCCGCGCCCCACGTCCTGGCCGGACAGGCGGATGGCGCGGCCTTCCTTGAGCAGCGTGGCGTAGGCCAGGTTTTCCGCGAAGCCCCAGTCCAACGGCTGCTGGCCTGCCGCCATTTTGCGCCGGGCCTCGATGATCGCCGCTGTGCGCGGGTGGAGTTTGAAGCCCGGCGACAGGCGCAGCATCGCGCTAGCGGCTTCCTGCAAGTCGTCCGCCGGCACCGTGGTGTCGTGGGGCTGGTTCCACTGCTGGCCGAGGTAATGATCCCAGCGGGTCTTGGTGTAATTGCTGGCGTCGCGCAGGGTGGGGCGGGTGATGGGCTCGCCCTGGTCGAGCAGCCGCTGGCATTCGCCGTCCAAGCGCGTCGCCTCGCCGGCGGGCACCACGCCTTCGGCGGCCAGGCGGTCGGCATACAGCTTGGGGATGCCCGGATGGTTGCGGATGAAGCGGTACATCAAGGGCTGGGTCACGGCGGGCTCGTCGACCTCGTTGTGGCCGTGGCGGCGGAAGCAGATCAGGTCGACCACCACGTCGCGCTTGAACTTCATGCGGAAGTCCAAGGCCAGCCGGACGGCGGACAGCACCGCCTCGGGGTCGTCGCCGTTCACATGGAACACCGGCGCTTGCACCATGTTCGCCACGTCGGTGCAATACAGGGTCGAGCGGGCGTCGAAAGGATTGCTGGTGGTGAAGCCGATCTGGTTGTTGATGACCACATGGATCGTGCCGCCGGTGGTGTAGGCCGGGGTCTCGGACATGTTCAAGGTCTCCATCACCACGCCTTGCCCGGCGAAGGCGGCGTCGCCGTGGATCAGCACCGGCAGCACGGCGGCCTCGCCGTCTTGAGGGTGGCGGTCTTGGCGGGCGCGCACGGAGCCTTCGACCACCGGGCTGACGGCTTCCAGGTGCGAGGGGTTGAACGCCAGCGCCAGATGCACCGGCCCGCCCGGCGTTTGCACGTCGGAGGAGAAGCCCAAGTGGTATTTCACATCGCCGGCCCCGCCGGGGATGGGCTCCGACCCGCCGGTCTCCTCAAATTCCTGGAACAGCAATTCGGGTTTTTTGCCGAGGATGTTCACCAGCACATTGAGTCGGCCGCGGTGGGCCATGCCGATGACGATCTCCTTGACGCCTTTGCCGCCGGCGTGCTGGATCAGCTCGTCCAGCAGCGGAATCAGACTCTCCCCGCCTTCCAGCGAGAAGCGTTTCTGCCCCACGTAGCGGCGGTGCAGGTATTTTTCCATGGTCTCGGCGGCGGTCAGCAATTTCAGCAGCCAGCGTTTTTGATCGGTGCCGAGGCTGGCGCGGTGCCGCGGCGACTCCAGCCGGTCTTGCACCCATTCGCGGATTTCGGTGTCGACAATGTGGCCGTATTCCGCGCCGGTGCTGCCGCAATAGATCGTTTGCAGTTCGCCGATGATCTGCCGCAACGGGTGTCTTTCCGCGCTTTTCAAGATGTCGGTGAAAAACGGGCTGTCCATGTCCTGCTCGGTAAGGCCGTAGGCGCGCGGATCGAGTTCGCGGATGCGCGGCAGCGGTCCCGTCCGCAGCGGGTTGTTGTCCGCCGCCTGGTGGCCTTTCATGCGGTATTGGTCGATCAGCCGGCTCACCGCCGCCTGTTTGCGCAACACCTGCTCCAGCCCGACCGCGCTGGGCACCGGCGGAACCGCGGCCAGCCTGGGCGGAGGTTCCGGCACGTTCAGTTGCAGGTTGGCGAATTTGTCCCGCCAGGACGGATCCACCGATTCCGGGTCTTGGAGGTATTGTTCGTAGAGGTCGTCGAGGAAGCGGGCGTTGCCCTCGGAGAATGCCGAGGAATCCTGGAAGAGTTGGTTCGACTGGTTCTTCATAACGTAGTGGCTTGGGAGTGCGGCGGCCATCCATCGTGGCCACGATCCGCGTAGCATAGGAGCTTTTGCGGCAATATCCAAGGTGTTTGGGGGCAAATTTTCTTGGGTCGGCTTAAGTAGAGTGATGTTGGAGCGATTCCAGGCTCGCCAAGCTGGTTTTTGGCCTGGTGGATGCCCCGAATGGGGGCAAAAACGCGGCGCGTTGCCATTTTATTGGGAGGTGGCCCGATCCTCGCAATCCCCCACTGGATGAAATCGCGGTTGTGGCTAGGATTAGCGGGGGCGTCAGCGGATTTGAGTTTCCTGTCTGCCGAAGCCGAAAGTGGTGATGAGGTGATAGCGGATTATGCTATCATGCCAACAATGAACGCCAAGCACCGAAAAACCCTGGAGGCGATTTTCGCCACGCCGACGCCGACTGCCTTGGAGTGGCGCAGCATAGAACTGCTGTTGGCCGCGCTGGGCGCACAGGCCGTGGAAGGGCGCGGTTCCCGTGTCCGGTTTGTGCTAAACGGCGTGGTCGGCACCTTCCACCGTCCCCACCCGCGGAAAGAGGCCAAGCCTTACCAGGTGCGCGATGCGCGGACATTCCTTGAACAGGCAGGAATAAACCCATGAAGACGATGACTTACCAAGGCTATGCCGCCCATATCGCCTACAGCGACGAAGATGCTTGCTTCGTCGGCCATATCGCCGGCATCCGCGACGTGGTGGGGTTCCATGGCGAATCTGTGGCCGAGCTGCGGGCCGCTTTCGAGGAGGCGGTCGATGATTATCTGGAGACCTGTGAAAAAGTCGGCAGGCCACCTCAAAAGCCCTATTCAGGCAAGTTGATGCTCCGCATCGCCCCTGAGATCCATGCCCGCGCGGCCATGATGGCGGAAGCCAGCGGCAAAAGCTTGAACCAATGGGTGGCGGAGGTTTTGGCCAGGGCCAGTTAAAAGTGGGGGATTGCGCGGTGGAATAGGGTGGGCAAACAGCTCTATCGTTTGCCCACGCGGATGTTGAAACGAAACTACTACTACATGGCTACATGGCTGGAATTAGCTTATGGGCAGCTTCAGATTTGTGCCAATTGGGATCAATTTTAGAAAGCGCATTTGCCGTCTCCTCCATGGCTATTTCATCGCTGAATAGTTCGATGAGCGGATTGACGGTACGCGTATCGCCGATTTTTCCTAACGCCACAACCGCCGCCGGTAGTAGTCCCTCGTAGTAATCATGCTCGTAGTAGCGGGGACAGCTATAAGTCCAAAAATTCTTCTCCTTCTCGTCGTTACGGATCTGGAGCACTTTGATGAGCGGCTCAACGGCGCGGACGTCGCCGATATTTCCTAGCGCATCGGCTGCCTGTATCTGGATGTCGCTGTGAATACTGCCAAGTGCCTCGATGAGGGGTTCGACGGCACGGGCATCGCCGATTTCGCCTAAGCGCACTGCCGCGTCTATAGCCATCTTCACTTTTTGATCACCCCAGCGCTCAGTATCCCCTCCAAGACAAAAAAAGTTAACCGCTTGTAACAACACTGGAATTAATTTCTCAACCTCATCCATCTTTATGCCCCTCAAATTTTACGCGGCAAGGACGTTGCTCGCTATTGCTCAACCCAATCCTGCGGCTGTATTGGCTGTCCTGTCGAAATAGCCGGGCAATGGTTTGGCCGTCGCCCGGCCTTTCAAACCCGACATCCACCAAGCTGCGTCAACGCGAATCCGGTCGCATCAAGTCGTCGTAAACGAGTTGATAGGGCTGGGTGCCGATTCCTAGATCGCCCCGGAAGGGCCGGTCGAGCGCCAGAATCATGAAGACGATCAGGCCCATGAAAACGGCCAGCAATCCCACCAAGAGCGCGTGCAAGCGCACATCGTCGACCCTGAAAAAGAACGCGGCGCTCAGGCTGATGGCCGAGCCGACCAGGATGACGATCCACATGACGCCCGGCAAACCGGTGTTCACCGCGTCCAGCCGCAAGCGGCGCGCTTCGATCATATGGTTGTAGGCGCGCAGCGTTTCCCCGTGCAGCAATTTCTGGCCTTCGGTCACAGGCTCGAAGCCGATCAGCAGATTTTGGAAGCGGTTCACGCGCGCGATGCCGCCTTTCGGCACTTGTCCGCGCCGCTGCAAAGGCCAGGCTTCCTCGATGATATATTGGACGTAATCATGCAATTCCTTCTGCAAGCTCTGGCGGGCGGGCTGGGGGTAGCCGCTGACATCGCGATAGAGCGAGGCCAGGGTGGTGGCTTCCTGGGAGGTGATTTTGGATACATCGCCGTAGGTTTCCCAGACATTCACCGAAATCAGCGCCACCGCCAGGCCATAGAAAACCATCACGCTCTGCACCAGCGAGCCGCTGAATTCGGAATCTTCGATGTGAATCCGCAGCCTTGGCAATACCCAGCGGCGAACCGCCAGCAATCCGCCAATCGCGAGCAGGCACAATGAGGCGACGATCACCGGCCCGGTGACGCCTAAGGGTAAGTCAAATATCCAGTCCAACATGCCAGTTTTTCGGAGAGTGTTTTATTTTTTCCGCCCCGCCAATTTCCCTTTTGTCCCCAGTTTAGCCTTGTCCGGCAGGCCGTTGTGCTGGGTGCGGAACGGCTGGGCTTTGCGGTGGACGCGCTGGCCTTCGGCGGTTTCGCCGGTGCCGGCGGGCTGGTAGTTGGGCACCAGGTGCTGCTTGCCGTTGCCGATCAAATCCGCCCGCCCCATGCGCTTCAAAGCCTCCCGCAGCATCGGCCAGTTGTTGGCGTCGTGGTAGCGCAGGAAGGCTTTGTGCAAACGGCGTTGCTTCATTGCCTTGGGAATATAAACATCCTCGCTGTCGCGGCCGACTTTGCGCAAAGGGTTTTTGCCGCTGTGGTACATCGCCGTCGCCGTCGCCATTGGCGAAGGTAAAAAAGCCTGCACCTGATCGGCGCGGAAGCCGTTGCGCTTCAACCATAAAGCCAGGTTCAGCATGTCTTCGTCGGTGGTGCCCGGGTGGGCGGCGATGAAGTAGGGGATTAGATACTGCTCTTTGCCGGCTTCTTTGGAATACTTGTCGAACAGGGCTTTGAAGCGGTCGTAGGTGCCGATGCCGGGTTTCATCATTTTCGACAGCGGCCCGGCCTCGGTGTGTTCCGGCGCGATTTTCAAATACCCGCCGACATGGTAAGTCGCCAGTTCTTTGACATACTCCGGCGACAGCACCGCCAAGTCGTAGCGCAACCCCGAGGCGACGAAGATCCGCTTGATGCCGGGCAGCGCGCGGGCGCGGCGGTAGAGTTTGATCAGCGGCCCGTGGTCGGTGTTGAGATTCTTGCAGACGCCCGGAAACACGCAGGAAGGCCGGCGGCAGGCGGCTTCGATCTCGGGGCTTTTGCAGGCCAGCCGGTACATGTTCGCGGTCGGCCCGCCGAGGTCGGAGATGATGCCGGTGAACGCCGGGGAGGTGTCGCGGATGGCTTCGACCTCGCGGATGATGGAGTCCTCGGAGCGGTTTTGGATGATGCGGCCTTCGTGTTCGGTGATCGAGCAGAAGGTGCAGCCGCCGAAACAGCCGCGCATGATCGTCACCGAGTGCTGGATCATCTCGAAGGCTGGAATCTTGGCGTCGCCATAGCCGTGATGCGGCAGGCGGCTGTAGGGCAGGCCGTAGACGCCGTCCATTTCCGGCGTGGTCAGCGGGATCGGCGGCGGATTCAGCCACAGTTCGCGGTCGCCGTGGCGCTGCACCAGCGCACGGGCGTTGCCAGGGTTGGTTTCCAGGTGCAGCACGCGGGAGGCGTGGGCGTAGAGGACGGGATCGGATTTGACGGCTTCGTAAGACGGCAGCCGGATGACGGTGTGTCCGCGGTCGGGCTTGGCCGGGCGCTGGAACTGGATGACCGCCTCGCCGCTTCCTGCCGCGCCAGTCGCGCAAGCGGCGGGCGAACGGTTGTCTTCATACGGATTCAACGGCGGGGCCAGCGCACCGGGCTCGTCCACCTGGGAAGAATCCAGAACCGTCCAGCCTTCCGGCAGGGCTTTGCGCAAAAACGCCGTGCCGCGGATGTCGGTCAACTGGGCGATAGGCTCGCCCGCCGCCAGCCGGTGGGCGATTTCGACGACCTGGCGCTCGCCGTTGCCGTACACCAGCAAATCGCCTTTGGCGTCGAGCAACACCGAGCGGCGCACTTTGTCCGACCAGTAATCGTAATGGGCGATGCGGCGCAGGCTGGCCTCGATGCCGCCCAGCACGACCGGCACGTCGCCGGCCGCCTCGCGGCAGCGTTGCGCGTAGACTGTCACACAGTGGTCGGGCCGGCGGCCCGCCTCGCCGCCGGGGGTGTAGGCGTCGTTGGAGCGGATGCGGCGGTCGGAGGTGTAGCGGTTCACCATCGAGTCCATGTTGCCGCCGGTCACGCCCCAGAACAGCTTAGGAGCGCCCAGTTTTTTGAAATCCTGGGCCGAGGTCCAGTCCGGCTGGCTGATGATGCCGACGCGGAAGCCCTGGGCTTCCAGCAGCCGCCCGACCAGGGCCATGCCGAAGCTGGGATGGTCCACATAGGCGTCGCCGGTCACCAGGACCACATCGCATGCGTCCCAGCCCAAGGTATCCATCTCCTCGCGGGACATCGGCAGTTGCGGCGCGACGCCGAAGCGCGCGGCCCAGTATTTGCGGCGGGAGAAAAGCGGGGGGGCGGTGTGCATGGGAAAGCGTGTGGGGCAAGGGGGAAGCGCATTCTACGCCAATTCCAGCACCGCCGCTTGAGGAGGGCATGAAATAATCGAAATCGGTATGGGCGGGCCTTTCGACAGGCTCAAGACAGGCCTTTCGACAAGCTCAAGACAGGCTTATTCCGGCCCACGCGTGGCTCCCAGCCTGTCTTGTGCCGTGGCGGGCGGGGTTTAACGCATCATTTCCAGCGCGCTGTCGACGGCCTTCTTTTGGGCTTTGCCCTTGGCGGCTTTTACCGCCTGGTCGGCCGCGTCGGCGGGGTTTTTGGCCACGTCCTTGGCGGCTTTGGCTTTGGCCGCGCCGTCTTGGACGGCTTTGGCACCTTCCACCGCTTCCGCCGGGACGGCGGACTTGGCCGCGTCTTCGGCCTGCCCTTTGAGGGCGTCCTGGGCGTTTTTAAGGCCATTGGCCGTGCCGGCGGCTTTCGCGCCTTCCACCGCCTCGGCCGGGATGGCGGACTTGGCTGCGTCCTGGGCCTGTCCTTTGAGGGCGGCGGGGGCGCTCTTGAGGCTGTCTTTGGCGGTCTTGGCCGTGTCGATGGCTTTCGTGCCTTGCTTCACTTCGTCCGGGGCGGCGGCTTTGACCGCCTCCTGCGCGGTTTTGGCGCCCAGGGCGTCCAGCGGGGACTGTCCCGCCCAAAGGGCCGGGCTGGCGGCGAGCAGGGTGGCGAAAAACAGGGGGTTGGCGCGCATGGTGGGGCTCCTCGTGGTGGTGGGTAGGGGGCTGACGCGCAGGCGTCGCGGCCATCATACGCAGGCGGGATGACGCCGGCAAGGCGTCTTGGGCGCTTGCCATGGGCTGGTTTCAAATCCCCCCGCTTTCCCGCCGATAGCGTTACAATACGGGTGGTTATTGGCCGGATATTTCATTAAGTGGCTGTTTTCCGAGTATTTTCCAAGTATGCCGTTGCTCATCGTCAGACCTTTGTTTTCATTGTGGCGGCTGGTTGCCCTGATTGTGCTGGGGGAATTCGCTGTCATGATGGTGTTGGATCGCCTGTTTTCCAGCGCGGAAGGACTCAGGTGGTTGAGAAATATGCTCGACTGCGGTTTGTTGCTGCTTTTCCTGTCCCCGGTGTTTTGGCGGCTGCGCCAGGACAGCCAGGCGATGGCTTACGAGCGGGCCAGGGCCAGCACGGCGCTGGCGTCCATCGGCGACGGTGTGATTGTCACCGACGCGGCAGGCCGCGTGGAATATCTCAATGGCGTGGCCCAGGCGTTGACTGGGTGGCGCATGGCCGAGGCGCGGGGCAAGTCCTTGGACGAGGTTTTCCGCGTCGTCGGCGACGCCGGCCTGCCCGTTCCCAGCCCGGTGGAGGCGTGCGTCCGGCTAAACCGGCTGGTGGAGTCGGCCGCCGGGCGGGTGCTGGTCAGGAAAGACGGCGTCCGCTTCGGCGTCGAGGATTCCGCCGCGCCCATCCATGACGGGCAAGGGAAGCCGGCGGGGGTGGTGCTGGTGTTCCATGACGTGACGGCCAAGCGTAAGGCGGAGGACGAGTTGAAGCTGTCCGCCTCGGTGTTTTCCCACGCGGTCGAGGGCATCATCATCACCGATCCCGACGGCGTCATTTTGCGCGTCAACAAGGCGTTCTGCGCGATCACTGGCTTTTCCGCCGACGAGGTGTTGGGCAAGAACCCGCGCCTGCTGAGTTCGGGCCGGCATGACAAGTCGTTTTATCTGGCCATGTGGGAGCGGCTGGGGGCGGTGGGCGAGTGGCAGGGGGAGGTGTGGAACCGCCGCAAGAACGGCGAGATCTACCCCGAATGGCTGCGCATCCGCGCCATCAGTAGCGAGCGCGGCGAGAAAATCCACTATGTCGGCGTGTTTTCCGACATCAGCGAACGCATCCGCGACCAGGAGTACATTTTCCGGCTGGCGTATTACGACAGCCTGACGGCCCTGGCGAACCGGGCCTTGCTGATGGACCATCTGGAGATGGCGATCAGCCAGGGCCGCAGGCATCGCATGGCCGTGGCCGTGCTGTTCATCGACCTGGACCGGTTCAAGCTGGTCAACGATTCCCTGGGGCATTCCGCCGGCGATTTGCTGCTGCAAAACGTGGCGCGGATTCTCACGTCCAGTATCCGCGGCAGCGACACCGTGTCCCGTTTCGGCGGCGACGAGTTTGTCATCTGCCTGCCGGACATTAGCGGGGAGCGCTCCGACGCCGTCCGCGACGCGCTCCATTTGGCGGAAAAAATCCAGCATCGCCTGTCCCAGCCGTTCAATTTGCAAGAACACGAGGTCGTCATCACGCCGAGCATCGGCGTGGCCGTCTATCCTTGGGACGGGGAGACGCCCAGCCTGTTGATCAAGCATGCGGACACCGCCATGTACCACGCCAAGGCCCAGGGGCGCGACAATGCGCAGTTGTTTTCGCAAGACATGCTGTCCGCCGACAGTGAGCGCCTGCGTATTCAAAGCGCTTTGCGCAAGGCCTTGGACAACGATGAGTTCAGCGTTTACTACCAGGCGCAGGTCGATCTTTACTCGGGCCGGATTGTCGGGGCGGAGGCGCTGCTGCGGTGGCGCAGTGCCGATCTGGGCTGGATTTCGCCGGCCCAGTTTATCCCCGTCGCCGAAGACACCAGTCTGATTTTGCCCATTGGCGACTGGGTGCTGCGGCAGGTTTGCCGGGACTTGAAAGATTGGCAGGAGCGCTTCGGCGGCGCTTCGGGCCGGCCAGCCCGCGTCGCCGTCAATTTCTCGCCGCGCCAGTTCATCCAGCCTGACTTCGTGGGCAGGATCATGCGCGCGCTGGCCGAGTCCGGGGTGGCCGCGGATTGCCTGGAGGTGGAAATCACCGAGGCCACGCTGATGCACAACACCGAGCTGGCCTTGAGCGCCTTGGACCAGTTGCGCGGCAAGGGCGTCCGCGTCGCCGTCGACGATTTCGGCGTCGGCTATTCCTCTCTCAGCTACCTGAAAAAATTCCCCATCGACGTGCTGAAGATCGACCAGTCCTTCGTCCGCGACCTGGCCGTCGACGGCAACGACGCGCAAATCGTCCGCGCCATCATCGCCATGGGGCGCAGCTTGAACCTGACGGTGCTGGCGGAGGGGGTGGAAACCGAGGAGCAACGGGCCTTCCTGCGCGGCGAGGGCTGCCAGGAGGCGCAGGGCTTTCTGTTCAGTCCGCCGATACCCGCCGGGGAGTTCGTCGAATTGCTGCGGCGCGACGCGAACACGTTGCCCAGAGTGCGGGCGGCCGCGGCTTGATGAGAGCGGCATTCCCCCGTGTTTTCACAAGCTTACCCCCCGAACAACTCCCTCAGCTTCCCGCCCGGCTCTTCCGACTTCATGAAGGCTTCGCCGACCAGGAAGCCATGGACGCCATGCCCGCGCATCAACGCCACGTCGTCGGGCGCGAGAATGCCGCTTTCGGTGACGACCAGGCGGTCGTCGGGAATCTGCCATAGCAGCCCCAGCGTGGTTTGCAGCGACACGTCGAAAGTGCGCAGGTTGCGGTTGTTGATGCCGACGAGCTTCAAGCCCAAGGCCAGGGCGCGGTGCAGCTCCTCCGCGTCATGCACCTCGACCAGCACGTCCATGCCCAGCTCCCCGGCCAGCCGAGCCAGGGCGGCCAGGGTCGCGTCGTCCAGCGCGGCGGCGATCAGCAGCACACAGTCCGCGCCGATGGCCCGCGCCTCGACGACTTGATAAGGCGCGATCAAAAAATCTTTGCGGATCACCGGCAAGTCGCAGGCGGCGCGGGCTTCGCGCAAGTACGCCTCGCTGCCTTGGAAGAAGTCGCGGTCGGTCAGCACCGACAGGCAGGCGGCCCCGCCTTGGGCATAGCTTTGCGCGATGGCGGCGGGCCTGAAATCCTCCCGCAGCACGCCCCGGCTCGGCGAGGCTTTTTTGATCTCGGCGATCACCGCCGGCCGGCCTTGGGCGATCTTGGCCTCCATGGCCCGGACGAAGCCGCGCGGCGGGTCGGCCTGCTCCGCCAGCCTGCCGAGTTCGGCCAGCGGGGTGGCGGCTTCGCGCTCGGCGATTTCTTCGCGCTTGCGGGCGAGGATTTTTTTCAAAATGTCGGGTGGGGTGTGGGTCATGGTGGTTTTCTCGGTCGATGCTCGAATCGGGTGGGCGGCGGTTTTGCCGGCCTGAGCCTGGGTTTGGCTTGGCTTGCGAAACGGTGGATAATGTCCCCTCCCGCAAGTCCAAGTCTGCAATTCAACAATCCTCAAAGGTAATCTTACGTGCTACACGAAGCAATCAACTGGCTGGTTTCCACGATCGGCTCCATGGGCTATTTGGGCATTTTTTTGCTGATGGCGATGGAAAGCTCGGTTTTCCCCATTCCCAGCGAGGTGGTCATGCCGCCCGCCGGCTATTTGGCGCAGCAGGGCAAGATGGACATGGCGCTGGTGATCCTCAGCGGCACGATGGGCAGCCTGGTCGGCGCCTATGCCAATTATTTCGCCGCCCGCTTTTTAGGCCGACCCTTGCTGCTGAAGTACGGCCGCTATGTCTGGATCACCGAGGCGCATTTCGACCGCGTGGAGGACTACTTCAAGCAGCACGGCGAAATTTCGACTTTCATCGGCCGCCTGCTGCCGGTGGTGCGCCATTTGATTTCCCTGCCGGCGGGCCTGGCCGGGATGAGCCATGTCAAATTCACCGTTTACACCTTGCTGGGCGCGGCGATCTGGGTGTCCGTGTTGAGCTGGATCGGCTTTTTTATAGGCGAGAACCAGGATCTGATCTTGCGCTACTCCCACCAGGCGGTGCTGGACGTGGTCGCCTTCAGCGCCTTGCTCGCCGGGATCTATATCTGGCTGCACAAGCGCAAGCTGGCGCGGGCCGTCGCGGGCGCAGAATAGCATGGTCTTAGCGCCGTTTTCCATCAGCCGCTTGCCGCGCATCGTGTTCGGCCAGGGGCAAATCGCGCAGTTGCCGGGTTTGGCCCGGCAATACGGGGCCAAGGCCCTGCTGGTCACTGGCGCGCGCTCGTTCAGGCAATCGCCGCGCTGGGATCGCCTGGCGCAAGGGCTGGCCGAGGCGGGCGTGGGCTTCGAGGCGATGGTCGTCAGCGGCGAGCCCTCGCCCGAGGTCGTGGACGAGGCCGTCGCCCGGTTTTTTGGCCGGGGCATCGAGGTCGTCGTCGGCATCGGCGGCGGCAGCGTGCTGGATGCCGCCAAGGCCATCGCCGGGCTGCTGCCCCATGGCACAACGGTCATGAACCATCTGGAAGGGGTGGGGCGGAACATCCCTTACCACGGCCCGTCGCTGCCGTTCATCGCCGCGCCCACCACCGCCGGGGCCGGCAGCGAGGCGACCAAGAACGCGGTGTTGAGCGTGCCGGGCGAATTTAAAAAATCCTTCCGCCACGAGTGCCTGGTCGCCGAATACGCCGTGGTCGATCCGGAGCTGTTGTCCACCTGCCCGCCGGACTTGATCGCGGCGGACGGCATGGACGCCTTCACGCAGTTGCTGGAATCGTTCGTCTCGGCCAAAGCCAGCCCGTTCACCGACGCGCTGGCCAGAAGCGGCATGGACGCTTTCCGGTCGGGATTTTTCCAGGCTTGGGAAGGCGGCGACAGCGCGCAGGCCGACGCCGGGCGGGCGGCGATGGCCTATGCCGCGCTGCTGTCCGGCATCACGCTGGCGCAGGCGGGCCTAGGGTCGGTGCATGGCCTGGCCGCGCCTTTGGGGGCGTTTTATCCGATTCCCCATGGACTGGCCTGCGGAACGCTGCTGGCCGAGGCCACGGCTTTGAACATCCGCGCTTTGGGCGAGCGCGCGCCGGGCCATCCGGCGCTGGGCAAATACGCGGAGGTCGCCGCGTTGCTGGGCGTCCAGTCTGTCGTGGACAGGCAGGAGGCCTGCGCCGGGCTGGTGGCCTTGTTGCGGGAGTGGACGGACAGGCTGGGGCTGAAACGGCTGGGCGGGTTCGGCGTCGAGCCCGGCCATGTCGGCAGGATCGTCGCCAACGCGCGCGGCAACAGCATGCTGACCAACCCGGTCTTGCTCACCGACGGCGAAATCGCTGAAATCGTCCGGGCGCGCCTGTAAAATTTTCTCTGCCGGCACCCGCTGGGCTCGCCGTTCGCCGCGGCGGCGGGCTTGGGCGCAGGCCCTCTCCGCGCGCGGCTTCCTCCGCCTCCGCCGCAAGCCAGTTGCGCACAAGTTTGGTGCGCACGCTTCCCGCCGCACTTGAAACGAGCGCCGAAACGCCGTCTGGCCGGCTTGAATCCTGATGATTCAAGGGGATAAGGTGTTGGCACGGCTTCTGCCCTAGTCTGTTCGAGCAGGTTCCACCGTCAACGCTACCAGAGGACAGCATAATGAAATTTGTCACCGCAATTTTGAAACCGTTCAAACTGGACGATGTCCGCGAGGCATTGTCCGAACTCGGCGTGTCCGGGATCACCGTCACCGAGGTCAAAGGCTTTGGGCGGCAGAAGGGCCACACCGAGCTTTACCGGGGCGCCGAATACGTCGTGGACTTTTTGCACAAAGTGAAACTGGAAGTCGCCGTGACCGACGAGCAACTGGACGCCGTTCTCGACGCCATCGTCAAGAAGGCGAACACCGGGAAAATCGGCGACGGCAAGATTTTCGTTTTCAACTTGGAACAAGTCGTTCGTATACGCACCGGCGAAACCGGGGCGGAAGCGTTATAAGCGGGGGCGGGCATGAAATCACTATTCGGTTTTTTACTGTTGTTGGGCTTTAGCGGCTTGGGCTTCGCGGATACGGCCGCGCCGGTTCCCAACCATGGCGACGTGGCCTGGATGATCGTCGCCACGGTGCTGGTCATTCTGATGATCATCCCCGGGCTGGCTTTGTTTTATGGCGGCATGGTGCGCGCCAAGAACATGCTGTCGGTGTTGATGCAGGTCTTTGTCATCTACGCCATGGTCGCCGTGTTGTGGGCGGTTTACGGCTACAGCGTCGCCTTCACCGAAGGCAACGCGTTCTTCGGCGGCCTGGACAAGCTGTTTTTGAAAGGCATCACGCCGGACTCCGTCGCGGCTACTTTCAGCAAGGGTGTGGTGATACCGGAATACATTTATGTCGTGTTCCAATTGACCTTCGCGGCCATCACCCCGGCCTTGATCGTCGGCGCGTTCGCCGAGCGGGTGAAATTCGGCGCCGTGCTGCTGTTCATCCTGATCTGGTTCACCTTCTCCTACCTGCCCATCGCCCACATGGTGTGGTACTGGGCCGGCCCGGACGCTTACACCGACGCGGCGGCGGGCGAGAAAGCCCTGGCCACCGCCGGCTTCCTGTTCAAGAAAGGCGCGCTGGATTTCGCCGGCGGCACGGTGGTGCATATCAACGCCGGCATCGCGGGGCTCGTGGGCTGCCTGGTGATCGGCAAGCGCATCGGTTACGGCCGCGAGGCTTTGGCGCCGCACAGCGTGACCATGACCATGATTGGCGCGTCTTTGCTGTGGGTGGGCTGGTTCGGCTTCAACGTCGGCTCCAACCTGGAAGCCAACGGCGTCGCCGCGCTGGTGTTCGTCAACACGCTGCTGGCGACCGCCGCCGCGACCTTGGCCTGGGTGTGCGCGGAATGGCTGGCGCGCGGCAAGCCTTCCATGCTGGGCGCGGCGTCCGGCGCGGTGGCCGGCCTGGTCGCGATCACTCCCGCCTGCGGTTATGTCGGGCCGATGGGCTCCATCGTGCTGGGCTTGATCGCCGGGGCGGCTTGCTTCTGGTCGGTCACCAGCTTGAAGAACATGCTGGGCTATGACGACTCCTTGGACGTGTTCGGCGTCCATGGCGTGGGCGGCATCCTCGGCGCGCTGGGCACGGGCGTCTTCGCCTCCCCGGCGCTGGGCGGGACCGGCGTCTACGATTATGTGACCAACAAGGTCGGCGACTATGACATGTTGGCCCAGGTCATCAGCCAATCCTGGGGCGTGGGCCTGACCATCCTCTGGTCGGGACTGGTGTCTTTGGTCGCTTACAAGCTGGTCGACATGCTGGTGGGCTTGCGCGTCACCGAGGAAAGCGAGCGCGAAGGTTTGGACATTCGCGAACACGGCGAGACGGCTTACCACATTTAAGCCGACGTCGGATTTCAAAAGCTGGGGAACGGGCGCTTAGGCGCCCGTTTTTCATGGGGCTGGGCTTGTGTAAAAGCGCGGATGTATGGGTAATAATTTCAAAAAACTCATGCGATGGAGGGTATTATTGGCTTGACAAGTCAAATAATGCTGCCGCTTGGTCGGGCTGATTGAAAATATTTTTATAAATCAATTGGTTGAGAATTTCGCTGTCAGGCGTGCAGATGGCTTGGGAGCCGGAACGGTCTTGCCATGCTTGCGATAATTCATTACATTAAGCCAGCTTTTGTCGGCACAAAGCGACAAGGCTGGGTAGGTGGGACAAAAGCGGCGGTTTTACGCCACGCTTGTTAGGCTAGGAAGGGCAAACATTTGTCGAGGACGATTTGTCCATCAGCATCCCTGTTTGGCGCATCGGGCAAGCCGTTAAACGACAACCGACTTAAAAATCCTGTTTTTTTTAGAGAGATAGAGCTATGCAAATATCAGTGAAATATTCCGCGTTCGCGGTTGTCGGCGCGCTTATGGGCTTGCTGGCGCAGGGGGCCGTCGCGGCCTCTGAATCGCCCGCCATCTCACTTCCACAGCAGGACGCCTCCGCCAGCCTGGGACTGCCGACGTTGACCCCGCTCAATGAAAACGATGAAGCGGCCCATATCATGCCAAGCAGACCGTTCGCCCAGCAGTTGGCCGCCGCGCGTGCGGCGGTGGGCTTCGCGGATTTAGGCCCTCTTGTTTACCATGGCGGCCCCATCATGCCGTCGGTGACCACGTACATTATTTATTGGGCGCCGCCAAAACTGCAAACCGGCGCGGCGGCTACTTGGGCTGCGAACTACCAGAGCCTGCAAACCCAGCTTTTCCAGGATTACCAGGGGCATAGCCTCGCCACCAACAACACCCAGTATTATCAAACGATAGGGGGTGTCACCACCTATATTGGCAACACCGGCGGCGTCGGCGGCGTTTATGTCGACACGGCCGCTTATCCGGCGTCGGGTTGCTCGGATTCTATCACCCCAGGCAACTGCCTGTCGGATGCGCAAATCAAAGCGGAGATCAACAAAGTCATGGCTTTGAAAGGCTGGACGCCTGGCATCAACAAGATGTACTTCTTGTATACCGCGAAAGGCGAGGGCTCTTGTTTTGGCGCGTCTTGCGCTTACAGTTCTTTCTGCGCTTATCATAGCTGGTATGGCTCCACGGCGTCCCCAATCATCTACGCGAACATGCCGTATGCCGCCGCCGGCCATTGCACGGCCGGGACTGCGCCGAACGGCAATGTCGAGTCGGATTCCGCCGCCAGCGTCGCCAGCCACGAATTGATCGAGGCGGTCACCGACCCGCTGCTGAACGCCTGGTATTCGGCGGCGAGCGGCCTGGGCGGTGAAATCGGCGACCTGTGCGCCTGGAACTATGGCACCAACACCTGGGGCACGTTGAAAAACGCCAACCAGTCGTGGAACGGCCATTTGTACGAACTGCAAAAGGAATACGACAATCATGCCGCCGCAGTCTCGGGCCTTGTCAATGGCTGCGTCCAGGTCGGCCCTTAAGCTGTGACACAGCCAGGTTGCGGGCAAGGAAGCCCGCATCCGCACTGAATAACAAGCCCGGAGCGTTCCGGGCTTTTTTTTAAGGGCCGAAAAGCGCGGGAAAATCCGCTCCCGTTGACCTGATTGCGGAATAGGTGCGCCGAGAGGGGGTATCAAGCAAGCATTGGCAATATTACCAATCCAGCCTGAGATTGGATAAAAAAGCAGGTTTTCTATTTTTAAATCAATAAATTATGAGTTTATTTCGGCATGGTCTGGCGATTGGAGAAATCTTGCCAGACTACCAGGAAAACGGTATATTGCTAGCCACTCGGCATGGCCTAAAGGGTGGCGGGGGCGGGTATTCTGACATGCCAGACAGGCTGGAAAACGACAAACCTTTTTAAAGTTCTATGTTTTGAGGATGAATTGATGAAAAAATCATTTAGATTTTCCATGTATGCCGTTGTGGGCGCGGCTATGGCATTATTGGCGCAAAGCGCCGTAGCGGCGTCGGGGGATGTCGCCGCCAGCGCGCCGACCGACCTAAGTCTGACCCGGATCAAAGAGGACGGCGGGCTCGCCCATATCGCGCCGACCCAGGCGTTTGCCGCCGCGCGCGCGCAAGCGCTGGCCGCCGGCCCGATAACCAACGCCGGCGTCTACGACCTGGCGTACTATGGTGGCAAGGTCATGACGGCACCTACCATCTACGCCATTTACTGGGCACCGCCCAAGCTGCAAAACGGCGTGGCGACCGGCTGGTCGACGGCCTACCAAAACCTGCAAACCCAGTTCCTGACCGATTTTTCGGGGAACGGCCTGGCCAAGAACAACACCCAGTACTACCAAACCGTCAGCGGTGTGAAAACCGCCATCAGCAGCATCACTAAAGTCGGCGGCGTGTACGTCGACACCACGGCTTATCCGGCTTCGGGCTGCAAAGACAGTGCGACGCCGGCCGGCTGCCTGTCCGACGCCCAACTTCAAGCGGAGATCAAAAAAGTCATCGCGCTGAAAGGCTGGCCCGCCTCCGGCATCAACAACCTCTACTTCATCTACACCGCCAAGGGCGAGGGCTCCTGCTTTGGCTCGGATTGCGCCAACGTGACCTACTGCGCCTACCACAGCGCTTACGGCACACAGGCCGCCCCGACCCTCTACGCGCATGTTCCCTATGCCAACGATGCCGGCTGCCACGTGCCAAAATCGCCGAACAACAACATCGACGCCGATTCCGCCGCCAGCATCACCAGCCACGAGTTGATCGAGGCGATCACCGATCCTTTGGTTGGGTTCGCGACGGTCTATGGCCCGCCTTTGGCCTGGTATAACAGTTCGGCCGGCGAAATCGGCGACATTTGCAATGCGCAAGTGGGTACGAACAGCTATGGCGGCGGCACCGCCAACCAGTCGTGGAACGGCCATTTGTACGAGCTGCAAATGGAGTACAGCAACGCCAAGCATGCCTGCGTCCAAACCGGCCCTTAAGCCGCTATAAAGCCCGGATCGCTCCGGGCTTTTTTTTCGAGCGGGCGGCGTTCATAGTTTTTTCACCACCGCCACCACGCCCGGCTCGTCCGCTTTTTTTTGCAGGCTGAAGCCCAGCTTGCGCATCAGGCGCAGCATCTTGGCATTGCCGGCCAGCACCTCGCCGTGCAAGCCGCGAAACCCCCTCTCCCGCGCCGCGTCAATGACGCAGCCCATCAATTTTGTGCCTATCCCCAAGTGTTGCCAGGCGTCGGCGACGGCCAGGCCGATTTCGCCGCCGGCCCCGTCCGGGTCGGCGAAATAGCGGGCCACGCCGATTTCCGTTTCCTGGCCGTCCTGCTTGACCGTGGCGATGAAGGCCAGATCCCGCGCGTAGTCGAGCTGGGTCAGCCGGATCAACTCGTCCCGGCTGAGTTCGCGCAGCGTGTCCATGAAGCGGAAATATTTGGCCTCCGGCGACAAGCCGCGGACAAAGTCCTGCTCGATGCCCGCGTCTTCCGGGCGGATCGGGCGCAGGGTGATGGCCGTGCCGTTGGCCAACTGGAATTGGCTGGCCAGATGGCCGGGGTAGGGGTGGATCGCCATGTGGTCGTAGGGGCGTTGGGAGGGCGGCGGTTCGCGGACACTGATGCGTGCGTCCAAGGCCCACGCGCCATCCTCGTCCACGACCAGCGGGTCGATGTCTATGGCCTGGATCGGCGGCAATTCGCAGGCCATGGCCGAGAGGCTTAGCAAAACCTGCTCCAAGGCCCGCTTGTCCGCCGCTGGCTGGTTGCGGAATGAGTCCAGCCGCTGGGCGATCCTGGTTTGCGCGATCATCGCGCGGGCCAGGTGGCTGTTGAGCGGGGGCAGGGCGACAGCGCGGTCTTGCTGGATTTCCGCCGCCAGGCCGCCTGTGCCGAAGTAAACCACCGGCCCGAACGCCGGGTCGTCGAAAAGGCCCGCCGAGAGGATTTTCATCGCCGCCGGAAACCCCAGGCATTCCGCCGCCGCCAGCGCCTCGCCAGAACGGCGGGCGGCGATGGCCGGCAATAGCGGAATGCCGAAGGCCCGCAGCACGGCGCGGGTTTCCAGCCAGGACAGCAGGCCGCGCTTTTCCGCCAGCGCGCTTGCGATGACCCGGCGCGCGCCTTCGATGTCCGGCGGCTCCAGTTCCGCCAGCGGGCCGGGCGCTTGCCTCAGCAGTTCCTGGTTGCGCCGGTAGGCGGCCAGGAAGCCGAAAGCGGCGACGGCGCTTTCCGGGTTGGGGAAACTCGGAATGCGGTGCTGGTCGAAGACTTCGCGCGCCGCCAGCACGCGCGGCCCGCCCAGCCAGCAGGCGAGGACCGGCTTGCAGCGGGGATTGGCGGCTTGCGCCAGCGCCTGCGCCGTCGCGGTGGAATCGGTCAGCGCCTGCGGGGTCAGCATGGCCAACACCCCGTCGACCGCCTCGTCCGCCAGGCAGGCCTCCGCGGCGGCCTGGTAGTGGCGCGGCGCGGCCTCGCCCTGGAGATCCAGCGGATTGCCCCGCGACCAGTGTTTCGGCAGCACGGCGTCCAGCGCCCGCAGCGTCGCCTCGCCCGGCTCGGCCAGCACGATGCCCTTTTCCGCCGCCCAGTCCGCCGCCATGACGCCCGGCCCGCCGGCGTTGGTGACGATGGCCAGGCGGTTGCCGCCCGCCCGGCACGGCATCGACAGCAGCCTAGCGGCCGCGAACAGTTGCCCGATGGTGCCCGCGCGCACCGCGCCGGCGCGCTCCAAAGCCGCGTTGAACACCTCGTCCGCGCCCGCCACCGAGCCGGTGTGCGCCAGGGCCGCGCGCGCGCCCTGCTCATGGCGGCCGGCTTTGACGACCACCACCGGCTTCATCCGCGCCGCCGCCCGCAGCCCGCTCATGAAGCGCCGCGCGTCGCTGACGCCTTCCATATAGACCAGAATGCCGCGGGTCTCCGCGTCCGTGGCCAAGTAGTCCAGGATGTCGCCCAGCCCGATGTCGCAGGCCGAGCCCACCGAGACGACGCAGGAAAAGCCCACGCCGCGCGCCTCGGCCCAGTCCAGGATGGCCGCGCAGATCGCCCCGGACTGCGACACCAGCGCTAGCGGGCCGCGCCGGGCGGTGTTGTGGCTGAAAGTGGCGTTGAGGCCGATGGCCGGCCGCATCACGCCCAGGCTATGAGGCCCGAGGACGCGGACGCCCAGACGGCGGGCCTCGGCCAGATCCGCGGTGTCCAGGGTCTTGAAATCGCTGGACAGCACCAGGGCCAGCTTGACGCGATGCTGGCCGCATGCGCGGATCAAGCCCGGCACCGCCGCCGCCTCCGTGGCGACCACCGCCAGATCGACCGGCCCTTCGACCGCATCCAGCGAGGCGAAGCAGGGCTGGCCGTCGAAAGTCCCATGATTGGCGTCGATGGCATACACCAGCCCGGCGAAGCCCGCAGCTTTGAGATTGCGGCACACCCGCCCGCCCGCCGAATCGGCGTTTTCGCCGACGCCGAACACGGCGATGGAGGTGGGGGCGAACAAGTGTTCCAAGTAGTGCCTACCCATGGGGTTTGGATCTCCGAAGTGGCGCACGCTAAGGGCTGGCAAAGCATGGCAAACCGGTTGGCGGCAAGCTATGCTTTGGACGGCGAGGGGATCGCAGGCCAATGCCGTTAAGTTAAGGATTTTCCGTTCGCCCTGAGCTTGTCGAAGCCTGTCCTGAGGTATCGAAGGGGGTGAACGGAAAATCCCAACTTACTGAGAGTTAAGCCGTTCATGGTTCGACAGGGCTCTCCTGAGCGTAGCCGAAGGGCTCACCACGAACGGCTTAACTTAATGGCATTGGATCGCAGGCCGGCCCGCTCGCCAGGCAAGGCGTTATCCTGCCCGACGCTTACCAAAAAGTCTACGGGCTTGCCCAGGCCCTGGGCTGGTGAAACTCATAAAAGCCCATGTCGAATAATGGAGCCTGAATCAGTGTTGAAAGTCCTAGTTTTGTTATTCATACGACCATGTTGAATTTTAAAAACCCCAAATCAAGGCTGGGCATCCGGTCATCGTCTGGACTAAGGCCAAGGCCATCGCGTTGGATGTGGGGAGACCTGAACGACGGCCACGGCTTCGTGCTGTTCACCATCAGCGCCACGCCGCCCACAGCCGACACCGCCCCGCTCTCGGCACGAGCGCGGTGTTGAATATAAGGCGATCTACCGCTACCATGATGAGCATGGTTGGACAGTGGAGTGATGTGGTTAGTGTTACGGTGGGGGATAGGAATGCAGGATGAGTTGAGACAAGGAAGCCGAAATCCCACTTATGAGTTTTAGTATGTTGCAGATTAAGTTTTAATATAGGTTATTTGTTCAGGTGAAAACAATGCATACAACTCGTAATGGCCTGTTGACAAAATTAGTTGAAAATGATCAGCAAGTTTGGCAAGACTTTAATTTGCTTTACAAGCCCTTGATTGCGAATTGGTTACAATCCTATCCTTTACAATCTGCGGATGTTAAAGATATAACGCAAGAAATTATGCTGTATCTTGTCGAAAATATTAATTCATTTGAACATAATGGACAGACTGGGGCTTTTCGCAACTGGCTGCGTGCGGTAACGCTTAATATTTGTAGAAATTATTTGCGTAAAATGAAGCCTAATTTTCAACAAAGCCTGACTAATTTAACCTTATTGCTGGAGCAGTTGGAAGACCCTCATAGCAATCAGAGCTATTTGCTTAACTTATCACATGAGCGCATGATCGTAAAAATTTTATTGGAAAACCTAGACAAGCATTTTCAAGCAGAAACCATTAAAATCTTTAAACTGTATGTGATAGAAGAAATGCCTGCGGGTGATGTGGCGGCAACGATGAATGTTTCCATAGCCTCCGTCCATGTTGCTAAATCAAGGGTGTTACGCCGCTTGCGGCAAGATGCTAAAAGTTGGTTGGATGATTTAAAGTTTGATTTACCATGAATCCCTCTTCTTCTCTCAAACACCCTTCCGCTGAAAAATTGCAGCATTTTGCTCTCGGCAAGCTGAATGACGATGAATCAGGCGAAATTGAGTCACATTTATTTCAGTGTGAGTCGTGTAGCCAGCAACTCTGCTCCATGGCCATAAAAGATTCTTTTACCTCACTGGTGCGTGAGCAACTTGCAAATGCTGAACCAGCTGCACATCCCGTTAAGCAAATTGATGGTTATGAAATCATCAGTGAATTAGGGCGCGGTGGCATGGCCGTGGTTTACCAAGCGATCGATCTGCGCTTGAAACGTCCTGTTGCTTTAAAAGTTATTTTGAACAGTGGACATGCCAGCAGCGAACAGCGCGAAAGATTGCGCCAGGAGGCTGTAACCATTGCCACCTTACAACACCCTGGCATTGTGCAGATTTATGAAATTGGCGAACATCAAGGGCATTTGTATCTCGCATTAGAGTTGATGGACGCAAAGGGCATGCAAACCGTAATGAATGATGCTCCTCATTCTTGCAAATGGTCTGCGGCTTTCATTCGTCAATTGGCTGAAATTATTGATTATTCCCATCAACGCGGCATTATTCACCGCGACTTGAAGCCTGAAAATATCTTGTTCAGCCAAAACCTAAGCAATACTTTATCGCAAGTTTCTCAGTTTAAATCGTTACAAATTGCCTTGCCTGTGGTTAAGATCACCGATTTTGGACTGGCAAAATATTTAAGCACCGACAGTCAAATGACCAAAACAGGCGTGATGTTGGGTACACCGCACTATATGTCACCTGAACAAATTCCCGGCAGCGAAGAAACGGTGAGCTTTGCCAGTGATATCTACGCTTTGGGCGTATTGTTGTATCAATTACTGACCGGACGATTGCCGTTTACTTCTGCCAATATACTTCAGGTCTTAAAAATGCTGCGCGAGGATGAACCCCTCTCGCCTAGGCAAATCAATGCCAGTATACCGTGTGATTTAGAAACGATTTGTTTGAAATGTTTAATGAAAAAACCGACTGATCGCTACACTTCAGCACAGGAATTAGCAGAGGATTTGGCTTTATTTTTGCGAGATGAGCCGATACGCGCGAAACCTCTGAATTTATTCCAGCAGCTAATGAAATGGGCAAGACACCAACCCATGCTGGCAAGCAGCTATGTCTTTGTGTTGTGCTTATATGCTTTGCATTTGTTTGCCATGTTGGTTTTGAATCTGCCCAGACATCAAGGATTGTTTCATGCGGTGCTTACTTTTTCGGCAATCGTTTGTCCATTGCTTCTTTATTCGATTCAAAAAATGCTCGAAAGTGAAAAGTGGCAACACTTGGGACAATACAGTTTTATGAGTTTGTCCATGATTGTAGTCACCGTTATTTTGGCTTTAGATGGGGCTGCCCAAAGTGTGCCAGTCAACGTTTACATGTATCTCATTATGGTCGTGCCGTTGATTTCCCCACGTCTACAAATGATTTGGATTCAAGCCTTGTTGTCACTGATGGGCTATTTAAGCTTGCTTGGCTATGCCTATTGGTTTAGACCTGAGCAGCAAGTTTCAGTCGAAACGGCCGTGTTTTTTGCGCTAAACCTTGTTATTACAGGGGCTATAACCTGTCTGCTGGCCCGCCGAATCCCCTCTTTCAGCAGCCCTTAAAAAATTTTTTCAGCTTGCTGTTAGATTTTGCCCTCCTCATGACATTTATAGTTGTCGCAATCGTGCGGCAATGTTTAAACATCCATTCTGAGGAAAACATCATGAAAACGTTTAACTTAAAAACACTGACAGCAATCGCTGCCTTGGGCTTAGTGCTGCCCGCTCTGACTTACGCTGATCATATTCACGCTAAGTATAACACTGCAAAACCAGCGGCTTGCGTAATCCAATATAAGTATTACGATGGTGATAAGAATAGGGTCACTTGCGAGTACACCGACCGCGTGGCTAGACCTGCCAGTAATGATTGGGTCAATTTCGGGGATTCAGGCTGCGAAGTTCGACATGTTGACAATTCCGAGTCACAGATATATGTCATACCGCAGTCCTACAACAACTGTTTCAACAAAGTGAGTGGGAGTCAAGCCGTGGTGGGAGTCAATGTGGGTGCTGTAGGGGCAGTCAAAACCGCTGGCAAGGATCAATCGTCGGATGCAAAATCTTTTATTGGAAAAGAAAGTCTTACAGATGGCAGAGCTGTGAAAGATTATCTTGACGGAGCGGTAGCGCAGGATAGATTTTCAAAACTCGATCTCCAAAATATGTCTAAGGACGGGGTTAATTTAAGAATCATGCTTAATAAAACGACTTCTGGAGATCTTGGTGGGTTCCATTATGTGTATTTTCTTCTTCAGTAGTTCAACCATACCAGTGCTAGATAATCTGTAGATACGTTATGAACCATGGCGTTATCAACAAAACTATCACTCGGTTTTAGATCTGCCATACTTTCATCCCCAGAGTGTTGGAGGTAGCTATGATGGGTAATCCAGCATCGCTCTAGTTTGATGCTGGATTACCTCAAACCATTAAACGATTTCAGATAATGAGGACTGAACGATGGTAACGCCATCCAAATTGATGATTGCCTGTCTGGTTGTCAGTAATCTGGTTTTTATCGGGCTGTATGCTTTTGATAATCCAGCTACGCCAGAACCAGTGATGGTTGAAAACAAGCCAATAATACTAAAAGACACCGCCTCCACCGATGATGCACCCTTACGTGCATTGCAACAAAAAGTAGCCGATTTGGAGCAGGCCTTGCTAAAAGAACGTGCGCAACATCAAGCCAACATGCAACAATGGCAACAGGCACAAAATAACGCAGTGCTAGTCGAGGCAACTTCTGTTAATGACACTAATGCTTTTGTTGATAGCTATCTCAATAATCAACAGTTTGATAAGACCGGCAAGCCGCTTTTAGTCGGTAACGCACTGCAAAAATGGCAGGCAAATATCGAAGCGGTTTTAGTAGAGAGAATAGCCAGCGAAACCTCGCCTGAAAAACTGCTGCAATTAACGCAACAACTTAAGTCTTTAAGAACGCATGACACCTTACAGCGTTTTTATAATTGATTAGTTACCCATAATTATAGATACATAAGCAGTGATTGCATAAATTTGCTATACTGTAA
>Ga0265316_10000225_pt1 | contig 65532 bp, 52 predicted proteins | sample 4522metaG_FD_202092 | JGI IMG/M metagenome (GOLD analysis project Ga0265316, IMG submission 202092) | Rhizosphere microbial communities from Carex aquatilis grown in University of Washington, Seatle, WA, United States - 4-5-22 metaG | ecosystem: Host-associated > Plants > Roots > Rhizosphere >... | reverse complement strand
TGATGCGCAGCTCACAGCCTGGGGTGATCAGGAAGCGCTGCAAGGTCTTGCGCAGTGAGCGCGACAGCTTGAATTCGGCCACGGGCAGGACCATGCGCGGGTCGGTGCTCCACCACAGCACGGGCTGGCCTTCGCTGAACCACGGAAAGATGCCGCGCTGGTAGGCGGCCTGCAGGCGCGCCGTGCTGAGGTCGTCCCCGGCCGCCAGCAACCCGGGCGCATCGGAGTCCGGCCCCAATGCCTGTGCAGTGTCGGGGAAGGGGGTGTCCGGGTGCAGCCAGGGGATCATGGGCGGAAGCAGACAAAGAAAAAAGCCCGATGGCAAGCCATCGGGCTGAAAGGTACCTTAGAAAAGGTTCATGGGGTACCGAGGAGACAACCTTTCAGGGAGTACCGCTTGTCCAGAGCGGCATCCTCAAAGATCGGGCTGGCGGCTGAAAGTTCAAGCCGATCAGGCCAGGTGCTGCGCAAAGTAATGTCAAGCGCGCCCCGATCTCTCAAACAGGTCTCAGGCAGCCTTGCGCTTGGCAGCGGCGGTGGCGGTCTGGGTGGCCTTGACGGCGGTGTTGGTCATGGCCTGAAAGTTGGCTTCGGCGACGTCAGCGGCTTGCTTGGCAGCCTTGTGCACGGAGTCAAAGGCGTTGTTGGCAGCAGCGACGGCCGACTTCACCAGAACCACGGCGTTTTCGGTGCCAGCGGGGGCGTTCTTCACGGCGTTGTCCACGACAGCGGCGAACTTCTTCTGGGCATCAGAGACTTGCGACTCGGCCAGCTTGCTCACTTCAGCGCCGGTGCTGGAAGCGATGTCGTACAGGTGACGGCCGTAAGCAGCAGCTTTCTCGGCGGAAGGTTGCAGCAGGGAAGTTTGCAGGGCCAGCAGCTCTTGTGCGTCCTTGACAGCCAGCACAGCCTTGGCGTGCTCGGAAGCTTCTTCCAGGGTAGTCTTGGCCACTTGCAGGTTCAGTTCCAGCACCTTTTCGACGCCTTCGAAGGCCTTCTGGCCCAGGTCGAACAGGGAAGCGAGTTGGGCTTTTTGGGTGGCCAGGATTTGTTCGGCAGTCAGCATGTCAATCTCCGTTTGGATGGTGGGTTGATTGCAACTGCAGCGACTTCGTTGTCTTTGCTGCGATGCAACATGATGCTCAGTATAAGCAGGCGCGCGCCAAATGCAAGTGCTTTTTGTGCGGTGCAGCAACCACGCTGTAAAAACTGTCGCAAATTTGACAGGGGTGCGTGGACATGGGCTAGGGTGCCGGTCTTGCGAGGGCGGGGAGGCCGCATCGCCTACACTGATGGCTTGCCTCGCATTCCAACCCTTGACGAGCCTTCACCATGAGCCTGCTCAACGTTCCCGCTGGCGCCAAAGCGCCCGATGCCTTCAACGTCATCATCGAAATCCCGGCCAATGCCGATCCGATCAAGTACGAGATCGACCATGAAACTGGTGCGGTCTTCGTCGATCGCTTCATGGGCACGGCGATGCACTATCCCTGCAACTACGGCTACGTGCCCCAGACCATCGCCCCCGATGGCGATCCGGTCGATGTGCTGGTTGTCACCCCCTTCCCCCTGCTGCCTGGCGTGGTCATCCCGTGCCGCCCTCTGGGCATCCTGAAGATGGAAGACGAGGCCGGCGGCGACTCCAAGCTGGTGGCTGTGCCGACCGAAAAGATCTGCGCCATGTACAAGGACATCCAGAAGCTGGAAGACCTGCCGGCGCTGCTGATCTCGCAGATCAAGCACTTCTTCGAGCATTACAAGGATCTGGAACCCGGCAAGTGGGTGAAGGTCACAGGCTGGGAAGGCATCGATGCCGCTAAGGCTGAAGTGGTCGGGGGCCTGGAAGCGTTCAAGAAGCAACACTGACGGCCACGCGGCTGGGCATCGCCTGACGGTGGTGCCGGCCTGCAGAGGCATTGGTCAAAAGCCGCCGCTTCCGCAAGGAAGGGCGGCTTTTTCACGTGCGGCATGCTCAAGCCAAGGTGAGGATCGCTTCGCGCAACGTGGTCGCGATCTGGTCGATGTGCGATGGGCTCACGATCAGTGGCGGTGAGATGGCGATGTTGTCGCCCGTGGCGCGTACCAGCAGGCCTGCGTTCCAGCACGACTGGAACACCTCGAAGGCGCGTCGGCCCGGCGCGCCTGGCCGCGGTTCGAACTCGATGGCGCCCACCAGCCCGGTGTTGCGGATGTCGATGACGTGCGGCAAGCCGCGCAGGTTGTGCAGGGCGTCCTCCAGGACGGATTGCATCTGCGCGCCGCGCGTCAGCAGGCCTTCTTCGTCAAAGGTGTCCAGTGTGGCCAGGGCGGCGGCGCAGGCCAGCGGGTGGCCGGAGTAGGTGTAGCCGTGCGGCAGCTCGATGGCCGTGGGTGGCCCCTGCATGAAGGCGTCGTGGATGCCTTGCTGGACGAACACTGCGCCCATCGGCACGCACCCGTTGGTCAGTCCCTTGGCGGTGGTCAGGATGTCCGGCGTGACGCCATAGTGTTGCGCTGCGAAGGGTGCGCCCAGCCGGCCAAAGCCGGTGATGACCTCGTCGAAGATCAAGAGAATGCCGTGCCGGGTGCAGGTCTCGCGCAGCCGTTGCAGATAGCCTTTCGGGGGCATGAGCGCGCCCGTGGAGCCGGCCATCGGTTCAACGATGACGGCTGCGATGGCCGAGGCATCGTGCAGGGCGACGAGGCGTTCCAGGTCGTCGGCCATTTCGGCGCCATGCTCGGGCTGGCCGCGGGTGAAGGCGTTGCGCGCCAGGTCGTGCGTGTGGCGCAGGTGATCGATGCCGCTGAGGCTGCTGCCAAATGGTTTGCGGTTGGTGCCGATGCCGCCCACGGCCGTGCCGCCAAAATTGACGCCGTGGTAGCCACGCTCGCGTCCGATCAGGCGGGTGCGGTGCGATTCGCCGCGCGCCCGGTGGTATGCCAGCGCGATCTTCAAAGCGGTGTCGACGGATTCCGAGCCTGAATTGGTGAAGAACACGCGGTTGAGGCCGGCGGGCGTGTGGCGTTGCAGCCGGTGGGCCAGCTCGAACGCCAGGGGGTGGCCCATCTGGAAGGGTGGGGCGAAGTCCAGCTCTGCGACCTGGCGCGCGATGGCCGCCACGATGCGCGGGCGGGCGTGCCCGGCGTTGACGCACCACAGGCCGGCCGTGCCGTCGAGGATCTGGCGCCCATCGGGTGTCCAGTAGTGCATGCCTTCGGCGCTGGCCACCAGCCGGGGTGCTTGTTTGAAGTCGCGGTTGGCCGTGAACGGCATCCAGAGGGCGTCGAGGTTCAGATCCATGCGGACTCCTGCGCAGCAGCGGCATCTGTCTCAGCGGAGGCCGCGAAGCCACATCATGACATTTCGCACGACCGTGCGGAAAAGCACGCTGCGGTGTTGTTGTGCCCCCTCAAACAGGTGGTCTTATATAAGACATAAGTGTTTACCGTTGCTTGGAATTGCTGCTAAAGTGCGGGTTTTCTAGCACCGCCCCTCAACCCCGGAGATCTTCATGACGCAACTCACCCGCGAACAGCAAATCGCTGCCCTGGAAAAGGATTGGGCCGAAAACCCCCGTTGGAAGCTCGTCAAGCGCGGCTACTCCGCTGCTGACGTTGTGCGTCTGCGCGGCAGCCTGCAGCCTGAGTACACGCTGGCCAAGAACGGCGCTGAAAAGCTGTGGGCCAAGGTCAACGGTGGTGCCAAGAAGGGCTACGTGAACGCTTTCGGCGCCATCACCGCCGGTCAAGCCATGCAGCAAGCCAAGGCTGGCCTGGAAGCCGTGTACCTGTCGGGCTGGCAAGTCGCCGCCGACGGCAACACCTCTGAAACCATGTACCCCGACCAGTCGCTGTACGCGTACGACTCGGTGCCCACCATGGTTCGCCGCATCAACAATACCTTCAAGCGCGCTGACGAAATTCAGTGGGGCCGTGGCATCAACCCCGGTGACGAAGGCTTCGTGGACTACTTCCTGCCGATCGTCGCCGACGCTGAAGCCGGTTTCGGTGGCGTTCTGAACGCTTTCGAACTGATGAAGAACATGATCGCTTCGGGCGCCGCTGGCGTTCACTTCGAAGACCAGCTGGCCGCTGTCAAGAAGTGCGGTCACATGGGTGGCAAGGTGCTGGTGCCGACGCGTGAAGCCGTCGAGAAGCTGATCGCTGCTCGTTTCGCTGCCGACGTGATGGGCGTGTCCACGATCGTTCTGGCCCGCACTGACGCTGAAGCCGCCAACCTGCTGACCAGCGATTGCGACGACAACGACAAGCCTTTCGTCACTGGCGAACGCACCCAAGAAGGTTTCTACCGCGTCAAGAACGGTCTGGAACAAGCCATCAGCCGTGGCGTCGCTTACGCTCCCTACGCCGACCTGGTGTGGTGCGAAACCGGCGTGCCTGACATCGGCTTCGCCCGTGAGTTCGCGCAAGCTGTGCACGCTGCATGCCCGGGCAAGCTGCTGTCGTACAACTGCTCGCCTTCCTTCAACTGGAAGAAGAACCTCAACGACAAGCAGATCGCTTCCTTCCAAGAAGATCTGTCGGCACTGGGCTACAAGTACCAGTTCATCACCCTGGCTGGTATCCACATCAACTGGTACAACACGTTCCAGTTCGCCCACTCCTACGCCAACGGCGAAGGCATGAAGCATTACACCGAAATGGTGCAAGAGCCCGAATTCGCTGCCCGCGAAAAGGGTTACACCTTCGTGTCGCACCAACAGGAAGTTGGCGCTGGTTACTTCGACGATGTGACCACCGTGATCCAAGGTGGTTCGTCTTCCGTGAAGGCCCTGACCGGCTCGACCGAAGAAGAACAGTTCCACTGAAATCACTGACCGGTGCGGGGGCTGCGAGGCCCTCGTGCTGACTCAGCAAGGCGAAACGGCACCCTCGGGTGCCGTTTCGCTTTGTGCTGTGCCGCCAGCCCCCCAGGGGCTGGCGGCATGCCGATCTCAGCGCTTGTCGCTGTCGCGCTCGTCGTCCTGCTCATCGCGATCACGGTGCGTGCGGCCGGGCAAGGGCACGGGTTGCTGCAGGGCCAGCGGGGCATCGAGCTTGATTTTCAGGAACTCGTTGATGTCCGGCGAGGCGCTGCGGCCGCCACCGCCGGGGAAGTTGTTGTCGTTCATCACCAGGATGGTGGTGCTGTCGAGGATCAGAATGTCTTCGATGGTGACGTAGGGGAAGGTGAAGGTCGTGCTGCCGTCGCCGTTGAGGTCGTGCGGGTCGGCGATGTTCATCAGGTCCACGATCTCGACCTTGTCCACGTTGCCATCGGCATCGAGCTTGTTGATGTCGATCTTGTAGACCTTCTTGAATGGCGTGCCCGACGTGCTGGTGGCCGTGTTGCCGTTGCGCTCCAGCACCAGGAACTCGTGGTCGTTCACGGCGGTCATGTCGCCGATGTTGGTGCCGCTGGCATCGAGCTTGTACTTCCAGACGCGCTGGGTGTAAGCCTCGGTGTTGACGTCGAATTCGTTGATGCGCAGGGTCTTGGCAGCATCGCCGGTCACGCTGCCTTCCAGCAGGGTGTAGAGCTTGTCGCGGCTGGGGTTGATGGCCATGCCTTCGAAGCCACGCGAGGAGCCCAGGTTGGGCGTTGCGCCAGCCAGGTAAGGATTTTGTGGCGCTTGCACGAAGGCGCCGGTGCTGCTGGAGCCGGCCGGAGCGATGTTGGGCAGTTGGATTTCCGAGCGCAGCACCTTGCCGCTGGCATCGGTCTTGACCAGGAAGGGCCCAAACTCTTCGCCGAACCACAGGTTGCCCTTCTTGTCGGCGCGCAGGGACTCGATGTCGAAGTCGGCGCCGGTCAGCAGGCGGTTGTCGCGGATGCTGGCGTCGACGGCCGGGTTGGCGGCGTTGTTGTAGTAGTTGGCGTAATCGGCTTGGATGGGGAAGCCGATCTTGTGGTCTGGGTCACGCAGGCCAATGAAGCTGCTGCTGGTGAAGCTGGTCTGGGCCTTGCCCTTCTTGTAGCCAACGGGCGACACGGTGCCGGCGCCCACCACGGCCTGGCCGCTCCAGGTCTTGAAGTCGGGCTGCACCGCATAGACGCGCAGCAGGGCGTCGGCCGAGTTGCCTTGCGTGCCGAAGCCGTTGTCGGGCATCACATAGAAGGACTGAGCCGTGGGGCCTGGCAGCACCGCCGAGAAGCCTTGCACGGCTTGACCGTGGGCAACGGGCAGCAGGATGCCGTTGGCGCCGAAGCCGTTGATGCCGAACTGGCCGGTGGTCGGGCCTTCAGCAGGGGTGTTGGCAGGCATGCTGGCCCAGCCGACCAGGGTGCCGGCAGCGTGGGCGGGCGCAGCGGTGATGGCGGCGGCCAGGGCGACAGCGCTCAGGGCCAGGCAGCGGGAAACGGTGTGACGTGCGGACATGACAGCTCCAAATTAAGGTGAACCGCTTTGAAATGTCGTCATGTGGCGTGATGGCGGGATGACGCCTGGCGCGGCAATCAGCTCACGGGGCTCGGGCGCTACAATGGTGGCTTGGCGTGTCAACGCCGGCGCCAGTCTCTGTGCGCCATCCGACCCACCAGGTAAGGAACGTAGAAAGGCACGCTCGGTTATGACACCGCGAACTCCGACCTCACCCCACACCTCGACCGAGGTCTAGTCGGCTGGCCGCTGCTTTTTTGCATACTTCCCACACGAAGCGCGGCCGTCACCGCGCTTTTTTGTTGTCCCTGCACACTGCGGGCAAACCTGACACACAGACATCACCATGATCGCGATCCAACTTCCTGACGGCTCCAAGCGTGAATTCCCTGGCCCGGTGACGGTGGCCGACGTCGCTGCATCCATCGGCGCGGGCCTGGCCAAAGCCGCTTTGGCTGGCCGCGTGGGGCAGGGCGAGTCCGCCCGCTTGGTGGACACCAGCTTCCTGATGGCGGCCGACACCCAACTCGCCATCGTCACCGAGAAAGATGCCGACGGCTTGGACGTCATCCGCCACTCGACCGCCCACTTGCTGGCCTATGCGGTGAAAGAGCTCTTCCCCGAAGCGCAGGTCACCATCGGCCCGACGATCGAAGACGGCTTCTATTACGACTTCGCCTACAAGCGCCCCTTCACGCCCGAAGACCTGGCCGCCATCGAGAAGAAGATGGCCGAGCTGGCCAAGAGGGACGAAAAGGTCGAGCGCCGTGTGCTGCCGCGCGACGAGGCCGTGAGCTACTTCAAGGGCCTGGGCGAGCACTACAAAGCCGAGATCATCGAGAGCATCCCGGCCGACCAGGATGTCTCGCTCTACAGCGAGGGCGCCTTCACCGACCTGTGCCGTGGCCCGCATGTGCCTAGCACGGGCAAGCTCAAGCACTTCAAGCTGATGAAGGTGGCCGGAGCCTACTGGCGTGGTGACCACCGCAACGAGCAGTTGCAGCGCGTCTATGGCACGGCCTGGACGACGAAGGACGACCTGGCCGCCTACCTGACCCGACTGGAGGAAGCCGAGAAGCGCGATCACCGCAAGTTGGGCCGCGAACTGGACCTCTTCCACATCGACGACCACGCGCCGGGCGTCGTGTTCTGGCACCCCAAGGGCTGGGCTGTGTGGCAGGCCGTGGAGCAGTACATGCGCCAGGTCTACCGCGACAACGGCTACCAGGAGGTCAAGGGCCCGCAGATCATCGACAAGACGCTGTGGGAGAAGACCGGCCACTGGGACAAGTACCGCGAGAACATGTTCACCACCGAGTCGGAAAAGCGCGACTACGCGCTCAAGCCGATGAACTGCCCCGGCCACATCCTGATCTTCAACCAGGGCTTGAAGAGCTACCGCGACCTGCCGCTGCGTTTCGGCGAATTCGGCCAGTGCCACCGCAACGAGCCCTCGGGCGGCCTGCACGGCATCATGCGCGTGCGCGGCTTCACGCAGGACGACGGCCACGTCTTCTGTACTGAAGACCAGATCCTGCAGGAGTGCGTGGACTTCACCGCGCTGTTGCAGAAGGTCTACAAGGACTTCGGCTTCACCGACATCATCTACAAGGTCGCCACGCGCCCCGAGAAGCGCATTGGCGCCGACGAGGTCTGGGACAAGGCCGAGCAGGCCCTGATGGAGAGTCTGCGCGCGACGGGCAGCGAGTTCACCATCGCGGTGGGCGACGGCGCCTTCTACGGCCCCAAGATCGAATACACGCTGAAGGACGCGCTGGGCCGCCACTGGCAGTGCGGCACCATCCAGGTTGACTTCTCCATGCCCGAGCGCCTGGGTGCCGAGTACGTGACGGAGACCAGCGGCCGCAAGCACCCCGTGATGCTGCACCGTGCCATCCTGGGCAGCCTGGAGCGCTTCATCGGCATCCTGATCGAGCAGCACTCGGGTGCTTTGCCGGTGTGGCTGGCGCCGACGCAGGTCGTGGTGATGAACATCACCGATGGACAGGCCGATTACGCGTCCGACATTGCAAAATCGCTGCAGAAGCAGGGCCTGAAGGTGCAGTTGGATTTGCGCAACGAAAAGATCACGTATAAAATCCGCGAGCATTCGTTGCAGAAGGTGCCGTACTTCATCGTTGTCGGAGACAAGGAGAAGGTGGACGGCACCGTCGCCGTGCGCGCCCGGGGCAACCAGAACCTCGGCGTGATGTCGCTCGATGACTTCTCCCAGAAGATCTCTCAAGACATCGCCAGCAAGGCCTGAGGCGGGAGCGTGTCTGTCCGGTGGTTCGGGTCAGATGCGCTTCGGTCCCTGGCAAAGCCGGGTGCGTGACCATCGATCATTGGCTGAAGGGGCGTGGCCCCGGGCCTGAAGGAATTCGACATCGCTAACTTCTTTGACCGCCGCACGCGCAACGATGAGCGCAAGCATCGGCTGAACCGTGAAATCACTGCCCTGGAAGTCCGCCTGAACGGCCCGGAGAACGAGCCCATCGGCATCGTCAGCATCCAGGAGGCCCTGCGCCTCGCGGGTGAAGCGGACGTGGACCTGGTGGAAATCTCCGCCACGGCCGAGCCGCCCGTCTGCCGCCTGATGGACTACGGCAAGTTCAAGTACCAGGAGCAGAAGAAGGCCCACGACGCCAAGCTCAAGCAGAAGGTCATCGAGGTCAAGGAAGTCAAATTCCGACCCGGCACCGACGAGGCCGACTACCAGATCAAGCTGCGCAACCTGCGCCGCTTCCTGGAAGACGGCGACAAGGGCAAGGTCACGCTGCGTTTCCGTGGCCGTGAAATCACCCACCAGGAACTCGGCATGCGCCTCCTGGAGCGTGTTCGCGACGACCTGACCGATTGCTCGCTGGTCGAGAACATGCCGAAACTCGAAGGGCGCCAGATGATCATGGTGCTGGGCCCCAAGAAGAAGAAATAATCGGCTACAATCTTGGGCTTTGGTGCACATGGCTGGCGATTTGCTGGTCAGGTGTGCCAAGAACAAGGCTGCAAAGCCGAACAGCCTGAGCCTGGTCTGGTCACCGGGTTCAGGAACCAAGTGCCTGCAGGCCATCAAGACACGGACATGGACGCCGTGGCGCCTGACAGGAACAAATCACAAGGAGCATCACATGCCCAAAATGAAGACCAAAAGCAGCGCGAAGAAGCGTTTTCGCGTGCGTCCCGGTGGCACCGTCAAGCGCGGTCAAGCCTTCAAGCGTCACATCCTGACCAAGAAGACCACGAAGAACAAGCGCCAGCTCCGCGGCGCCGTCAACGTGCACGAGACGAACATGGGCCACATCGCCCAGATGCTGCCTTTCGCCGGTCTGTAAGACCCGCAACGCAGCCCTCGTCTCGATCGTCCTCTAGTCAACGCAGAAGGAGCTATCCATGCCTCGCGTCAAACGTGGCGTTACCGCCCGTGCCCGTCACAAGAAAATCCTCGCCCTGGCCAAGGGCTTCCGCGGTCGCCGCAAGAACGTCTTCCGCATCGCCAAACAGGCGGTGATGAAGGCGGGCCAATACGCCTACCGTGACCGCCGTGCCAAGAAGCGCGTGTTCCGCCGCCTTTGGATTGCCCGCATCAACGCCGGCAGCCGCGCCCTGGGCCTGACCTACAGCAAGTTCATTGCTGGCATCAAGAAGGCCTCGATCGAAATCGACCGCAAGGTTCTGGCCGACATGGCCGTGAACGACCCGGCCGCTTTCGCCAGCATCGTGGAAAAGGCCAAGGCTCAACTGTCGGCCTGACCGACAGCTTGATTCCAAAGCACAATCTCATCAGCCTGATGGCAGGCCAGTTTTCTCGCGAAAGCTGGTGCCACATCTGAACCAAAGGCCAACCCTGTGTTGGCCTTTTTTTTTCGAATGCATCCGATGAACGACTCGTCCAGCGACCTCCAGGCCCTGGTGCAATCCGCCCAGGCGGCCTTCGATGCGGCCAGCACCCCGGCCGACCTTGAAAATGCCAAGGCCCGATTCCTGGGCAAGTCGGGCAGCGTGACCGAGCTGCTCAAGGGCATGGGCGCCCTCAGCCCCGAAGACAAAAAGACCCGCGGTGCGGCCATCAACCAAGCCAAGCAGCAGGTCGAGGCGCTGCTCAATGCGCGGCGCCAGGCCCTGGCCGATGCCGAGCTGGCGAAGCAGCTGCGCGCCGAGTCGCTGGACGTCAGCCTGCCGGGCCGTCGCCGTGGCGAGGGTGGCCTGCACCCGGTGTCCCTGAGCATCGAGCGCATCGAGGGCATCTTCGGTTCCATGGGCTTTGACGTTGCCGACGGCCCCGAGATCGAAGCCGACTGGTTCAACTTCACCGCCTTGAACACGCCGGAAGACCATCCTGCGCGCTCCATGCACGACACCTTCTACGTCGAAGGCGGCCACTTGCTGCGCACGCACACCAGCCCGATGCAGGTGCGCTACGCCGTGCAGCACGTCAAGTCGCACGCCGAGGCCATCGCGCGCGGTGAGCGCATGCCCGAGATCCGCGTCATCGCGCCGGGCCGCACCTACCGCGTCGACAGCGACGCCACCCATTCGCCGATGTTCCACCAGTGCGAAGGCCTGTGGATTGGCGAGTCGGTCAGCTTCACCGACCTGAAGGCCGTGCTGGGCGATTTCTTCAGCACCTTCTTCGAGACGAACGAGCTGGACATCCGCTTCCGCCCGTCGTTCTTCCCGTTCACCGAGCCTTCGGCCGAGGTGGACATCGCTTTCTCGTCCGGGCCGCTCAAGGGGCGCTGGCTGGAAGTCGGTGGTGCGGGTCAGGTGCACCCGAACGTGGTGCGCAACTTCGGTCTCGACCCGGAGCACTACATCGGTTTCGCCTTTGGCCTGGGGCCGGACCGCCTGACCATGCTGCGCTATGGTGTGAACGACCTGCGCCTGTTTTACGAAGGCGATCTGCGTTTCCTGCAGCAATTCCAGTGAGGTGAGGGCGCGTATGCCTTGTGCTGTGTTGCGCCTTGCCTGCTGCGTTGTGCTGCTGTTCTGCGTCGCGTGACGCCCCACCGTGTGATGAAGGATGTCCGAATGAGCTCGCTGTCTTCTGCCTCGACTTCCCCCTCGACGTCGGTTCGTGCCTGGGCTGCCCAGGAAGCGTCCAAGCCCCTCGCGCGTTTTGATTACGACCCCGGCCCGCTGGGCAACGAGGAGGTCGAGATCCGCGTGGAGCATTGCGGCTTGTGTCACTCCGACCTGTCCTTGATCGACAACGAATGGGGGTTTTCGAATTACCCCATCGTGGGCGGGCACGAAGTCATTGGCACCGTGGTGGCCTTGGGCGCCGGCGCGAAAGGCTTGAAGCTGGGCCAGCGCGTGGGCCTGGGTTGGATGTCGGCCAGCTGCATGAGCTGCGCCAGCTGCCTGGGCGGTGAACCCCAGTTGTGCCGTGCCGGTGTGCCGACCATCGTCGGTCACCACGGCGGCTTTGCCGACCGCGTGCGCGCTCACTGGCTGTGGACCTGCCCGCTGCCCGAGGGCCTCAACCCCGCCAAGGCCGGCCCGCTGCTGTGCGGTGGCATCACGGTGTTCTCGCCCTTCCTGAACTTCGACATCAAGCCCGTGCACCGCGTCGGCGTGGTGGGCATCGGTGGGTTGGGGCACTTGGCGCTGAAGTTCGCGCGGGCATGGGGCTGCGAGGTCACCGCTTTCACGTCGAGCGAATCCAAGCGCGACGAGGCCCTGGCCTTGGGAGCGCACCGCGTGGTGTCCAGCACCGACCCGAAGTCGATGAAGTCGATTGCGGGGCAGCTCGACATGGTGCTGGTCACCGTCAACGTCATGCTGAACTGGAAGGCGCTGATGGGCACGCTGGCCCCGAATGGCCGCCTGCACCTGGTGGGCATCCTGCCGCAGCCGATGGAGGTGGAGGCCTTCCCCTTGATCGGCGGCCAGCGCAGCGTGTCGGGTTCGCCCACGGGCTCGCGCCAGGACATCGACACCATGCTGGCCTTCGCCGCACGCCACGGCATCGAGCCGCAAACCGAGCATTACCCCATGAGCCGCATCAACGAGGCCCTGGACCACCTGCGCGCCGGCAAGGCCCGCTACCGCGTGGTGCTGGACGCCGACAGTGCCGATGGCGCTGGCCAAGCGGCTTGATGAACTGAATTTCCGAGGATCCCTTCCATGCAATTCCCCGAGTCCTGGCTGCGCAGCTTTTGCAATCCTGACCTGAACACGCAGCAACTGGCAGACCTGCTGACCATGGCCGGTCTGGAAGTCGAAGAGCTGCAGCCTGTGGCCCCGCCCTTCACCGGCGTGGTGGTGGCGCAGGTGCTGGAAGTGGCCAAGCACCCCGATGCCGATCGCCTGAACGTGTGCAAGGTCGATACCGGCACCGGCGAGGTGTTGCAGATCGTGTGCGGTGCGCCCAATGTGCGCCCCGGCATCAAGGTGCCGTGCGCCACGGTGGGCGCCGAGCTGCCGCCGGGCGCCGATGGCAAGGCCTTCGTCATCAAGAAAGGCAAGCTGCGCGGGGTGGAAAGCCACGGCATGCTGTGCTCCGCCAAAGAGCTGGGTGTGGCAGAAGAGTCGAACGGGCTGCACATCCTGGCCGACGATGCCTTGGTGGGTCAGAACATCCGCGAGCATCTGAGGCTGGACGACACGCTGTTCACGCTCAAGCTCACGCCCAATCTGGCGCATTGCCTGAGCGTGGCGGGCATCGCGCGCGAGGTCTCTGCGCTGACGGGGGCACCGTTGACGCTGCCAGCATCCGCACCGGTCCAGCCGACCAGCGACGCACGCCTGAAGGTGAACGTGGCTGCGCCCGAGCTGTGTGGCCGTTTCGGTGGCCGCGTCATCCAGGGTGTGAACCCGCAGGCCCAGACGCCCGCTTGGATGGTTGAGCGCCTGGCGCGCTGCGGCCAGCGTTCGGTGTCGGCGCTGGTGGACATCTCCAACTACGTGATGTTCGAGCTGGGCCAGCCTTCGCACGTCTTCGATCTGGACAAGATCCATGGCGAGCTGACCGTGCGCTGGGGCCAGGCGGGCGAGACGCTCAAGCTGCTCAATGGCAACACCGTCACGCTGGACGAGCAGGTGGGGGTGATCGCGGATGCGAACCAGGTCGAGTCCCTGGCCGGCATCATGGGCGGTGACGCCACTTCGGTGGGCGACGACACGAAAAACGTGTACCTGGAAGCCGCTTTCTGGTGGCCCAAAGCGATTGCCGGCCGCGCCCGCCGCTACAACTTCTCCACCGACGCCTCCCACCGCTACGAGCGCGGCGTGGACCCGGCGCCCACGGCCCAGTGCATCGAGTACATCACCCGGCTCATCCTGGACATCTGCGGTGGCCAGGCCGGACCGCTGGACGACCAGGCCGTCAACGTGCCGACCCGCCAGCCCGTGACGTTGCGCCTGTCGCGTGCCCAGCGCGTCATCGGCATGCCGGTCGGCTTGGCCGAGGTGCAGACGGTGTTCCAGCGCCTGGACCTGCCCTTCAGCACCCAGGCCCAGGGCGATGACACCCACCTGATCGTCACCCCGCCGAGCTGGCGCTTCGACCTGCAGATCGAGGAAGACCTCATCGAAGAGGTGGTGCGCGTGGTCGGCTTCGACAAGCTGCCGCGCCGCGCGCCCAAGGCCCCCGTGCAGGCGCAAGTGCGCCCTGAGGCGCGTCGCGGCTTGTATGCTGTGCGCCGTGCCGTGGCCGCGCGTGGCTACCAGGAGGCCATCACCTTCAGCTTCGTTGAAGCCCGCTGGGAAGCCGACTTTGCCGGCAACGCCAACCCCATCCAGTTGCTCAACCCGATCGCCAGCCAGTTGTCGGTGATGCGCTCGACGCTGGTCGGCAGCCTGGTCGAGGTGCTCAAGACCAACCTGGCGCGCAAGGCCGAGCGCGTGCGCCTGTTCGAGGTGGGGCGCGTGTTCCGCCGCGATGCTTCCGTGGTCGACGGCCCACAGAGCGTGGCTGGTTTCGATCAGCCGGTGCGCGTGTCGGGCCTGGCCTATGGTCCTGCCGATGCGCTGCAGTGGGGCCAGGCCTCGCGCAACGTCGATTTCTTCGATGTGAAGGGCGATGTCGAGTCGCTGCTGTCGCCACGCCAAGTCACTTTCGTGGCCGCCGAGCACCCCGCCTTCCACCCTGGCCGCTGTGCCCAGGTGCTGGTGGGCGGCCAGAGCGTGGGTTTTGTGGGCGAGTTGCACCCGAAGTGGCGCCAGGCCTACGATCTGCCGCAGGCTCCCGTGCTGTTCGAGCTGGACGCCACCGCGCTGACCGAGCGCGAGGTGCCCCGTTTCACGAGCGTGCCGCGCATGCAGTCGGTATTCCGCGATCTGGCCCTGGTGGTCAACGACCGCACGCCGCACGATGCCCTGATCGGCGCCATCCTGGCGGCCCCGAGCGACGGCTTGGTGCGCGGCGCCCGCCTGTTCGACATCTACAAGCCCAAGTCGCCCGTGACCGGCATCAACGAAGACGAGCGCAGCTTGGCCGTGCGCATCGAATTGCGCGATGATGAGCAGACCTTGACCGACGAGCGCATCGACGCCGCAGTGCAAGCCGTGTTGCAAGCGCTGAACGACCAGGTCGGTGCGCGCGTGCGCGCCTGAGGCAGACACAGGGAGACCGCCGAATGAACGACAAGATCAGCGACCTGATGGTGCTGTTGCCAACCATCGAGACGCCGACGCTGACCAAGGCCGACCTGTCCGAGCTGCTGTTCGAGCGCCTGGGCCTGAACAAGCGCGAGTCCAAGGACATGGTTGAAGCCTTCTTCGAGCTGGTCCATGGCAGCCTGGTGGATGGCACGGACGTGAAGCTCTCCGGTTTCGGCAACTTCCAAATCCGCCGCAAGGCACCTCGGCCGGGTCGCAACCCGCGCACTGGGGAAGCCATCCCCATCAAGGCGCGCAACGTCGTGACGTTCCATGCCAGCGCCAAACTCAAAGGCATGGTGCAGGGCGACATCCCCGCCGGCGAAGACTTGGAGTAAAGTCTGAAGCTTCGGCCAAAGGCAATTGATTTGCCTTGGGTTTTTGAGCATGCGAACACCCGCACGTACAACCACAGGGACCATGGACCGCCTCAGCCCCGACTTGCCTCCGATTCCGGACAAGCGCTACTTCACCATCGGTGAGGTCAGCGAGCTGTGCCTGGTCAAGCCCTATGTGCTGCGCTACTGGGAGCAGGAATTCGTCCAGCTGCGCCCCATGAAGCGCCGCGGCAACCGCCGCTACTACCAGCACCACGAGGTGCTGTTGGTGCGCCGCATCCGCGAGCTCCTGTACGAAAAGGGCTTCACCATCAGCGGTGCGCGCAACCGTCTGACCGAGATGGGGCCACTGCCTCGGGGTGAGGCTGCCTTGCCCGGCGAGCCTTTGCCGGATGACGTCGACACGCAGGTGCCGCCGGGCTTGCTGATGGCGGCTGCGCCAGCGGTGAGTGCCATGGCGTCGCGCGCTTTGCAGGCCTCGTCGCCCGCCATGGCCGAAGCTGCGTGGCTGGTGCCGGAGCTGGACGCCGGCGCCTTGCAGCAACTGCCGCCCGAGGCCATTGGCCCTCTGCGCGAAGCACTGTTGTCGATCCGCGACCTCTTGGCTTGATGAAGGTGGCGTGGTCCTTTCGGCGTGCCGAAAATGTGTGTTATAGTCTAAGTCTTGTCGGGGCGTAGCGCAGCCTGGTAGCGCACTTGCATGGGGTGCAAGGGGTCGCGAGTTCGAATCCCGCCGCCCCGACCAAGAACGACACGAGCCCAGCAGAGCAATCTGCTGGGCTTTTTGTCTTTTGGGGCTTGGCGATGCCTCCATCCCCTTGCGGTTTGTGTGATTTGTCACACATTGCGCCCACGCTCCGGCTAGAGTGTTGGCCAGTGACCCACTGACACGGAGCGATCAACATGTTGAAACACTGCCAGGCATGGTCCGCCCACTGGGCCGCAGGTTGTGCGTTGTCAGCGGTGATGGGGTTGGTGGCTGCACCCGCGAGCGCCCAGACCTTGTCTGTGGCCGGTGTGCGCGACAGCAGCCTGCCTCAAAACCTGTATGACACCGGAACCATCTTCACGCCGGGGTACTACGATCAGGTCCAGGTGAAGAACGGCTCGGGCGTGGCTGAGGCGGCGACCAGCAATGGCTCGGCCCGTGCGCAGTCCGATTACGGCGTCAACCGTGTGGAAGCGGCTTCCTTTGCGCCCGTTGACGACGCGTTGCTGCGACAGACATCGATCGGTGGGCCGTTCGCCGACGCATTCTCCGTCTGGGCGGACCGTTTCGTGGTGCAGGGTGCCACCGGCATCGGCACCTTGTCGGTCAGCGCCGCCGTGTCGGGCCGCTTCGGCACCCAGCCTGGTGGCTTCGGCTTCTACAACCTGATGTTGGTGGATTCGGGCGATGCGGCAGCCGATGCCAACACGGTGGCGGCCATCTTGCGCGACGAGTCTGGCCCGAACACCCTGTCGGCCGTGTCCGTGCTCTCCCTGGCCCAAGAGGTGCCTGCGCCTGGTTTTGGCACAGACGCCGAGCCCTTGGCGCCGGGCGCTGCCTTCGGTCGTGTGCTCGGCGGTCAGATCACGTTCACGTACGGCCGCCCGTTCTACCTGATCAGCGTGCTGGGTGCCTCTGCCAATGATTTTGGTTCGCTCAGCGCCTTCAACTCGGCCCACTTCGGCATCACGGGGCCCTCCGGTGCGGTCATCGTGTCCGATGCGGGCGTGAGCTACGCTGCGGCCGTGCCCGAGCCAGCGACAGCCCTCATGGCGCTGGTGGCTTGTCTGGGTCTGGCCGGATGGCGATCGCGCAAGTCCGCCTGAGCGGTGTTGTGACGGCCAGCCTGGCGTGAATTCAAGCGCCTAGCGAGGCGCTTTTTTCATGGCCTTCTGGACGGAGCGGTCGAACTCCTGCTGCAGGATGACCGGGAACGCTGCGCTCACCGACCCGATGGCCAGCGGGCGCAGGCGCTCAAACAGGGATTTCATCGTTTCGGCTAGCCGCACATCGGGCGCTTGGCCTGCAGGCCGCTGGTCCTGCGCCGATGAGGCCAGGTTCTTGAGCAGGGCGAGGAACAGCTGCTCCACATAGACCTTGGCGATCGCCCGGCTGTGGTCGATGAGCTTGTCCTGCAGGTCCAGCACGGTGTCCAGAGGCACGTTGAGCTCTGCCAGTTGGATGCCGATGCGTTCCAGTGCCGGGCTGAGCATTTCGACCTCATCGGGGCCCATGGGGCGGTACAGCCCGTTCTGGCTGAGGCGTGCTTTCTGTTCGGGCGTGGCGGGCGTGGCCCAGTGCGACGCCATTTCGGAGATGGCCTTGCGCTGCGGTTTCTCGACCGTGAAGAAGGTGGTGGAGAACAGCCCGCTGATGAGCGCGTACTCCGACCAGGCGCCATCGGGCGTGTCGAGCAGCATGGCGCGGATGGCTTCGAGCCGAAAGCCTTGCTGGCGCAGGTCGCGGATGAGTTCGAGCTTGCCCTGGTGTTCGGCGTCGTAGAAGGCCACGCGGCCTTGCAGGCGCGGTGGCGGCATCAATCCTGCCGTCTGGTAGGCGCGGATGTTGCGCACGCTCACGCCGGTGCGGGCAGCGAGTGCGTCCACCGTCATGTCGGGCGTGCCGGTGGCGCTGGCCGCAGGCGACTCCGCGGGCGCTGTCTTGCGGGGCGTGCTGACGGTAGATGGCGGCTGGGCTGGCTTGGCTGACGCGGTGCGGGCCTTCAAGCGCTGGGCTGGCGGGGGGGGGGAGCCGGGCATGGATCGGCCTTCGGTGCCGTGGTTCAGTGGGGCTCCGAGCGCATCAGCACTTGATGCCCATGTGCAGGGCGACCACGCCGCCCGTCATGTTGTGGACATCTACGTGGCCGAATCCCGCGGTTTTCATCATGGCCTTGAGCGTGGCTTGGTCCGGGTGCATGCGGATGGATTCGGCCAGGTACTGGTAGCTGTTGGCATCGCCCGCAACCATCTGGCCCAGCTTGGGCAACACCTTGAAGGAGTACCAGTCGTAGACTTTTTCCAGGGGCTTGGCCACCTTGGAGAACTCCAGCACCAGCAAGCGGCCACCCGGCTTGAGCACGCGGCACATCTCGGCCAAGGCGGCGTCTTTGTGCGTCATGTTGCGCAGCCCAAAGGCCACGGTGACGATGTCGAAGGTCTCGGATGGGAAGGGCAGCTTCTCGGCATCGCACAGGGTGGTCGGCAGGGCCAGGCCCTTGTTGAGCAGGCGGTCGCGGCCCGTGCCCAGCATGGCCTCGTTGATGTCGGTGTGCACCACCATGCCCGTGGGGCCCACGCGTGCGGCGAAGGCTTCGGAGAGGTCGCCCGTGCCACCGGCGATGTCGAGCACCTTATGGCCTTCGCGCACACCACTGGCGGCGATGGTGTAGGCCTTCCACAACCGGTGCAGGCCCATCGACATCAGGTCGTTCATGACGTCGTACTTGTTGGCCACGGAGTCAAACACACCGCGAACGCGCTGTGCCTTTTGCGACTCGTCAACCTGCTGGAAACCGAAATGCGTGCTGCTCATGGTGTCATCTTAAACGGTGGCGGGCTTGGCCGCTGAGGGCTGCGCTTGCAGGGCGCGGGCACAGGCCATGGCGCTGGCCCAGGCCCACTGGAAGTTGTAGCCGCCGAGCCAGCCGGTGATGTCCACCACCTCGCCGATGAAATGCAGGCCGGGCACGAGCTTGCTTTCCATGCTTTGCTGGTGGAGTTCTCGGGTGTCCACGCCGCCGGCGGTGACTTCGGCCTTGGCGTAGCCCTCGGTGCCGCTGGGCACGAGCTGCCAGGCGTTGGCGGCCTGGCCCAGGGCGTCGAGGTCCTTGTCCTTGAGTTCGGCCAGCGCGGCCTGCGGCTGCAGGGCAGGGTGCTGCTGGCCCACCTCGGCCAGCCAGGCTTGGGCGAGGCGCTGCGGCACGGCCTCGCCCAGGGCCAGGCCCCAGGCGGTGGACAGCTGCTTGCGCGAGCCGTTTTTGGCATCCTTGAGGGCTGCGGCCAAGTCCTGCTGCGGGCTCAGGTTGATGGTGAGCGCCTGGCCGGGTTGCCAGTGGCTGGAGATCTGCAAGACCGCGGGGCCGCTGAGGCCTCGGTGGGTGAAGAGCAGGTCTTCGGTGAAGTGCGCCATCTGCGGGCCCTTGACCTTGTTGCCCTTGCCACCCGCAGGCACGCACGACGGGGTTTCGATGACAACCTCCAGCGACACCCCCGCCAGCGGCACGAAGGGCGCCCAGGTGGCCGCGTCGAAGGTCAGCGGGACGAGGGCAGGGCGCAGCGGCACGACGCGGTGGCCGAAGCTGGCCGCCCAGCGCTGGCCAGCGTCGGTGGCGCCGATTTTCGGAATGGACGGCCCACCGGTGGCGATCACCAACTGGTGGGCTTGCACCACGCCCTGGTCGGTGTCGAGCTCGAAGCGCACGGTGGCGTCGTCTCGGCGTCGGATCGCCTTCACGCCGCAGGGTTGCCAGCGCTGCACGCCGCCGGCTTCGCACTCGCGCAGCAGCATCTGGACGATGTCGTCGGCGCGGTGGTCGCAGAACAGCTGTCCACGGTGCTTTTCGTGCCAGGCGATGCGGTGGCGCTCGACCAGGCCGATGAAATCCTGCGGGCTGTAGCCGGACAGGGCCGAGCGGCAGAACGCCGGGTTCTCGCCCAGGAAGTTGGCGACGCCGACCTCGCGGTTGGTGAAGTTGCAGCGCCCACCGCCCGAGATGCGGATCTTCTCTGCGACCTTCGCGGCGTGGTCAAGCACCAGCACGCTGAGGCCGCGCTGACCCGCCACCCCGGCGCAAAACAGGCCGGCGGCACCGGCGCCAACGACGACGACATCGAAACAGGACGAGGGGGACATGGCGGGCGGGCGCTCAGGCGTGGGCAATCTGCCATTGTCGCTGCTCTGCGGCAGCGGGGGCGCCCTGACAGGGCCTCTTCAGCGAGGTCCCAGTCCCAGCGGCTGGCTGGCCGAGAACAGCGTCTGCCCCGCCTCACCGTCGGCGTGCACCAGCTGGTTGTGGCCCTGGCGACGCGCTTCCTGCAAGGCCTCGTCGGCGCGGTGGATGGCCGTGTCCAGCGATTCGCCGCTTTGCAGTTGCACCACGCCGAAGCTCAAGCTGAGCGCAGGGCGTTGGTGTTGCTGGCAAACCTGGTCGACGCGGCGCACCATGCGCTCGGCCACGTGCAGCGCGTCCGTGACGCTGGTGTCGGGCAGCAGGGCCACGAAGGCTTCGCCCCCCAGTCGGCCCACCAGGTCGCGGCTGCGCAACAGGGAGCGCGCGCTGGAGGCCAGCAAGCGCAGGGCTTCGTCTCCGGCGGCGTGGCCGTGGTCGATGGTCAGCAGGCGGAATCGGTCGATGTCGAAACGCATCAGCGTGGCGCTGCCCGGTGCGCCCAGCGCCAGGGCCTGCGTGGCCAGCTCTTGGAAGTGGCGGCGGTGCGGCACGTGCGTGAGCAGGTCGAAATTGGCCATCTGGCGCAACTGTCGGTGGGATTCGCGCAGGTCCAGCTCGGTGCGCTCGTAGGTCATCAGCAGGCACATGTACACCGAGAACATCACCCCGGCGACCAGGGCGACCAGCACGACGGGCTGCTGGATCTGGCTGGGGTCCACCACCGGGGCGCCCCAGCTGCCCATGGCTGAGAACAGCCGAGGCACCTGCACGCTGGCCGCTGCCACCATGAAAATCAGGATCGCCTTGAGGTAAGGGCTGTGGCGGCCATCCTTGTCGTGCCGCACGGCTTGCACCTGCCAGGCGGCGTAAAGGTAAAACAGCACATTGACGAAGCTGAAGGAGGCCACGCGCGCGCCCAGGTCTTGCGGGCTGGCGTGCCAAACCGCCACGTAGGCGCCGCCACCGGCCAGCGCGAGCGCCCAGTCCACCCAGGCCGGTGTGCGAAAGCTGCTGCGGATGTAGAAGTGCCGCATGCCGGTCAGCATGGTCAGGGGCCATTGCAGCGTGAGCAGGGCCGAGATGGGCAGCAGCCAGGGGTGGTGGTGCTGCAGCACCAGACACAGCGCACTGCTTGTGTTGGCCCACTGCGCGCCCGTCCACCAGCCAAAGCCCAGGTAGGTGCGTTGCGTTGCGCCCACCAGGCTCATGGTGGCAGCGGCCGTGAACAGCACCACGCACACGACCAGCGTGAGGGTGGGCAGGTGCAGGGTCGGCAGGAGGGGCATGGGCGGTGTGGGGGGGTGGCTGTGTTTCGGACACAATCTGTGGGCACAGTATCGCTGAGCACGGGCGGCAAAAGGGCGCTCGGCCAGGGCTGGGCCCTCACAACAGGAGATCAAAGATGAGCATGGACGTGGTGGACTTCGACATCCGAGGGGCGGAGATGCAGTTTGTCGAGGTGGAACTCGACCCGGGCGAGGCCGCCATCGGCGAGGCCGGCAGCATGATGTTCATGGACACGGGCATCGAGATGGACACCGTCTTCGGCGACGGCTCCAAGCAGCAAGGCGGCCTGTTCGGCAAGCTGCTCGGTGCAGGCAAGCGCCTCATCACTGGCGAAAGCCTCTTCACCACCATCTACACGAACCAGGGCACGGGCAAGCGCCGCGTGGCGTTTGCCGCGCCCTACCCGGGCAAGATCCTGCCGATGAACCTGGCGGAGCTCGGCGGCACGCTGATGTGCCAGAAAGACGCCTTTCTGTGCGCGGCGCGCGGGGTTTCGCTGGGCATCGCTTTCCAGAAGCGCCTGGGCGCTGGGTTCTTCGGTGGCGAGGGCTTCATCCTGCAGAAGCTCGAGGGCGATGGCCTGGCCTTTGTGCACGCGGGCGGCACGGTGGTGCGCCGTGAGCTGAAGGCTGGCGAATCGCTGTTGATCGACACCGGCTGCGTGGTGGCCTTCACTTCGGGCGTTGATTTCGACATCCAGTACGTGGGCAAGATCAAGACTGCGCTGTTCGGCGGCGAGGGCATCTTCCTGGCCAAGGTCACGGGCCCGGGCCAGGTCTGGTTGCAGAGCCTGCCGTTCTCGCGCCTGGCTTCGCGCATCTTCGCCGCGGCCCCGCAGAACGGTGGCGGTGGGCGCGAGGAGAGCTCGCTGTTGGGCGGACTGGCCGGTGGCAGTGCGGGCGGCTTGCTGGGCTCCGTGTTCGGCGGCGACGACGACTGAGACCTTTGACGTCGGGCTGTGGGCTCGCAAGATGCGCCCCCAGCCTGACAGCGAAGTCCGTTGCGCGTTGACCTGTCTCAGGCCGTGCTTCGTGTTGGGGCTTGTGCGCGGCCTTACACTGGAAAGCTTGACCGCCTGAACGGACCCTTGGATGAGTTTGGACCTGATTTCCCCGCTGGCCGCGCGTGCCGCCAGTGCTGCTGCAGCCCTTGTTGCCACGATGATCCTGAGTGGCCTGGCGGCATCGCCCGCCCGCGCCCAGTCGACCAAGCCCGCTGCGGCTGTGGCGCCTGTCGTCAGCAAGACCCCGATCTTCGTGCTGAACTCGCTGGACGCCAGCGTGAGCGTCATCGACCCGGTCACCTACCAGGAAATCCGCCGTGTGCCCACGGGCAAGGAGCCGCACCACCTCTACCTGTCGCCGGACGAAAAGTCGCTGCTGGTCGCCAACGCCCTGGCCGATTCGCTGACGATGCTCGACCCGCGCACCGGCGAGGTCCAGCGTGTGGTCACGGGCATCCCCGACCCCTACCAGCTGAAGTTTTCGCCCGACATGAAGTGGTTCCTGACGGCGGCCAACCGCCTCAACCACGTGGACATCTACCGCACCACGCCACGTGCCGGTGGCGGTGTCGATCTGGCTTTGGCCAAGCGCGTGCCCACGGGCAAGACGCCCAGCCACATCGCCACCGACAGCAAAAGCACCGTGGCCTACGTGACCATGCAGGACAGCGACGAGCTGGTCGCCATCGACCTGGCCACGCAGACCATCCGCTGGCGCTCGCCCACTGGCAAGATGCCTGCCGACGTCTTCGTCACGCCGGATGACCGCCACCTGCTCATCGGTTTGACCGGCGACCGAGCCGCCGAGGTGTACGACATCACCGGTGCCAAGCCGGTGCTGGTCAAGCGCATCCCCACGGGCGATGGCGCCCACGCCTTCCGCGCATGGGGCGACAAGCGCCACGTGCTGCTGAGCAACCGCGCGGGCAACACCATCAGCCGCATTGACCTGCAGACCTTCACCGTCGTGGCGACCTACCCGGCGCCGGGCGGCCCCGACTGCATGGACCTGTTGGCCGACGGCAAGACCATCCTGGTGACCTCCCGCTGGGCGCGCAAGCTCACGGTGATCGACACCGTGCAAGGCAAAGTGGTGCGCCAGATCCCGGTGGGCCGCTCGCCGCACGGAGTCTGGACGCTGGACCATGCGGCGCGCCAGTGACACCTTCTTGAAAGCGGCGCGGACGCTGGCGGCCGCCGTGCTGCTCGCGCCTGTGCTGCCCACGGCCGCTGCGCCAGCGACGCCAAGCGCAGCGTTGCATGCCGATGCCATCTGCGCCCACCCCGTCTACCTGACCATCGACACCGGTCACATGGGTGTGGCCCCGCTGGTGGCCGATGTGCTGGCGCGGCAAGGCGTGAAGGCCACGTTTTTCCTTGCCAATGAGCGCACCCAGGCCGTGGGTGGCCGCCCCGAGGGCAGCACGCTGGACGACGCCTGGGCGCCCTGGTGGAAGCAACTGGCCGCGCAAGGCCACGATTTTGGCTCCCACACCTGGGAGCACGTGGTCTGGCGTGCCGACGAGGCCGGTGGTTTCCGCGTGCAGCCCACCGCGGGCCCGCGCAATGGCCAGCGCCTGCACATGGCGCCCGCCGACTACTGCGAGCAACTCGCCCAGCCTGCGCGCCGCTTCGCGCAGATGACCGGCCAGCCCATGCGCGCCATGTTCCGCGCGCCCGGTGGCAAGACCTCGCCCGCTTTGCTGGGCGCCGCCCAATCCTGTGGCTGGACCCACGTGCCCTGGACGCCCAACGGCTTCCTGGGCGACGAGCTCGCCAGTGACCGCTACCCCAACGCGCTTTTGCTGGAGCGTGCCCTGAAGAACGTGCGCGAAGGCGATATCCTGCTCATGCACCTGGGCATCTGGAGCCGCCAGGACCCGTGGGCGCCGGCCGTGCTGGAGCCCCTCATCGTCGGTTTGAAGGCCAAGGGGCTGTGTTTCGCCACCTTGCGCTCGCACCCGCAATTTGCCCAGATCGGCGCAGCACCTCGCTGAAGTCCGACCTCGCTCGCTGACGTGACACCATGATCGACGACACCCTCATCGCCCCCTTGAATGACGCTTTCGGACAGGTCCAGCAATGGCTGTTTGAGGCCTTGGTCCAGCCGCTGGTGTTCGAGGCCGGCATGGGCAACCTGCTGGAAGACGCCTACACGGCCACTGGCTGGTTGCTGGTCGGCCTCATCCAGATGCTTGTGCTGCTGACCGTGATCGGACCGCTGCAGCGCTGGCGCCCGGTGGAGCGTGTGCGCGATGCCGCGGGTATCTGGGTCGATGTGCTCTACACCGTCATCCACCGCCTGGGCTTGTTCCGCGTGGCCATGTTCTTCTCGGTGGAGCCCTTGCTGGACGAGGTGTTCGGCCAGGCCAGTGTCTGGGGGCTCAATGGCATCCAGCTCGATGGCTTGCTGGCACCGCTGTGGCCCGGTGTCAGCGACACGGCCTGGGCCAGTTTCATCGTCTACCTGCTGGTGTTTGACCTGCTCGATTACGGGATCCACCGTGGCCAGCACCAGGTCAACCGCTGGTGGGCCCTGCACGCCGTGCACCACAGCCAGCGCACCATGACCATGTGGAGCGACAACCGCAACCACCTGCTCGACGACCTCCTGCGCGACGTGTTGATCGCCTTCACCGCACGGGCCATCGGTGTGCCGCCGGGGCAGTTCGTTGCCCTGGTGGCGGTCACGCAGTTGGTGGAGAGCTTCTCCCACGCCAACCTGCGCCTGAGCTTTGGCTGGCTGGGCGAGCGCTTGCTGGTCAGCCCGCGCTTCCACCGCCAGCACCACGCCATCGGCATCGGTCACGAAAGCGACGGCCCGGGCACGCTGGGTGGTTGCAATTTCGCGGTGCTTTTCCCCGTGTGGGACATCTTCTTTGGCACCGCCCGCTTCGACGGCGGCTTCGAGCCCACCGGCATCCGCGATCAACTGCCCGACCAGGGCGCACGCGACTACGGCCGCGGTTTCTGGGCGCAACAGTGGCTGGGCCTGCGCCGCCTGGTGGGTCGCGATGCCGTCTGACGCATCCCGCGCCGAGCCTTTGCACCCTGCACCTTTCCTGCCGGGTGTGCCCGGTGCGCTGGATGCGGCCTGGCGGGCGGCCCTGTACTGCTTCTTGCCGCGGGTCATCTTCCTGTCCTGGCTGCCGCTGATGCTGGCGGGTGTGACCCTGGGTGGCCTGGGTTGGTGGGGCTGGGACGACGCCAATGTGGCCGTGCGTCAGGCGCTGGACGGCTGGTCGGTCAGCCACACGATGCTGTCCTGGCTGGACGCCATGGGCTGGGGCGGCCTGCGCTCCATGCTCGTGCCCTTGTTGCTGGTCCTGCTGGCCGTGCCCATCGTCGTGGTCGTGTGCCTGCTGCTGGTGGCCGGCCTGATGACGCCCGCGGTGGTGGGTCTGGTGCGCGCGCGCCGGCTGCCGCAGCTGCAGTCGCGCCACGCCGCACCCTGGTGGCAGTCGCTGTGGTGGTCGGGCGGCGCCACGCTGCTCGCCCTGGCCGCGCTGGTGCTGACCTTGCCGCTGTGGTTTGTGCCGTTTTTCGCCCTGCTGGGCCCGCCGCTCATCTGGGGCTGGCTCACCTACCGCGTCATGGCCTTTGACACCCTGGCCGACCTGGCCACCCCCGAAGAGCGCCAGACCCTGCTGCGCCAGCACCGCATGCCCTTGTTGCTGATGGGCGTGGTGTGTGGCTACCTGGGCGCCGCGCCCGCCGCCTTGTGGGCCCTGAGCGCCCTGACGCTGGCGCTGGCGCCGCTGGTGCTCGTGGCCTCGGTGTGGCTCTACACCCTGGTGTTCGTGTTCTCCAGCCTCTGGTTCGCCCACTACCTGCTGGCGGCGCTGGCCGCCTTGCGCGCAGCGCCCCTGCCAGACGCCGGCACGCCATCTTCCAACCTGACGCAGCCTGCCACACCATGATCGGACTCATCATCATCGGCGACGAGATCCTCAGCGGTCGCCGCCAGGATAAGCACTTGGCCAAAGCCATCGAGCTGCTGGGCGAGCGCGGCATGGCCGTCTCCTGGGCGCGCTACGTGGGCGACGAGCCCGATCGCATCACCGCCGACATCCGCCATGCCCTCGACAGCGGCGACGTGGTGTTTTCCTTCGGTGGCATCGGCGCCACGCCCGACGACCACACCCGTGCCTGCGCCGCCCGTGCCTTGGGCACCGAGCTGGCCCTGCACCCAGAGGCCCGCGAGCTGATCCTGGAACGCTGCCGCGAGATGGCGACGCAGGAAGGCGTGCCTTTCGAGGCCGACTCGCCCGACACCCTGCGCCGCCTGGAGATGGGCGCCTTCCCATTGGGCTCCAGCATCATCCCCAACCCTTACAACCGCATCCCGGGCTTCACCCTGCAGGGGCGCGTGCATTTCGTGCCGGGCTTTCCCGTCATGGCCTGGCCGATGATGGCCTGGGCGCTCGACCACCTGCATGCCGACCTGCATGGCAGCCACCGCATGGACGAGCACGCCGTCGTGGTGTACGGCGCCATCGAGTCCCGCCTGACGCCGCTGATGGTCGACATCGAAGCCCGCTTTGCCCCCGTCAAGGTCTTCAGCCTGCCCAGTGTGGACCACCCAGTCCACGGGCGGCACATCGAACTGGGCGTCAAGGGCCGTGGCGAGGCGGTGACACTGGCCTTCGAGGCCCTGCTGCAAGGCTTGATCGATGTTGGTGCATCAACTGGCCCCACATCGGTGCGCAAATCTGCTCCCTGATGTTGTTTGCACAGTATTGGTGCAATTGGCGGGTGCGTCACATGCCCTTCGCCTTTCACAATGCGGGCCCTGACTCGAATCGGTGCGACCGAACCTGCCCAAGATGATCAAGAAGCCCCTCCACGGCTGTCTCTCGCGCTTGCTCGGCACTGACACACGGTCGAGGCACGCTTTCTGCTATTACACTGCGCGCTGTTTCCGAGATTGAGACAGTCTCCCTTTTCTTCTTGCTTTCACAAGCCTGTTGCTAGGAGCACCTGATGGCCAACAAGACCGTCGCCGACGTGATGAAACTGGTGAAGGACAACGACGTCAAGTTCGTTGACTTCCGCTTCACCGATACCCGTGGCAAAGAGCACCACACCACGGTGCCCGTGTCCCACTTTGACGAAGACAAGTTCACTTCGGGCCACGCCTTCGACGGTTCGTCCATCGCCGGTTGGAAGGGCATCGAAGCCTCCGACATGCTGCTGATGCCGGACCCGAACACGGCCAACGTCGATCCGTTCTTCGAAGAGCCCACCCTGCTGCTGACCTGCGACGTGATCGATCCGCATGACGGCAAGCCCTACGAGCGCGATCCCCGCTCGCTGGCCAAGCGCGCCGAAGCCTACCTGAAGGCTTCGGGCCTGGGCGACACCGCCTACTTCGGTCCGGAACCCGAATTCTTCGTGTTCGACGGCATCCGCTGGGGCAACGAGATGTCCGGCAGCTTCTTCGAAATCCAAGCCGAAGAAGGCGCCTGGAACACCGGCACCAAGTACGACCACGGCAACACCGGCTATCGCCCCACCGTCAAGGGTGGCTACTTCCCCGTGCCTCCCGTTGACTCTGGTCACGACATGCGCTCGGAGATGTGCCTGATCCTCGAATCGATGGGCATCCCCGTGGAAGTGCACCACCACGAAGTGGCCAACGCTGGCCAGATGGAAATCGGCACGCGCTTCAGCACGCTGACCCAGCGCGCTGACTGGCTGCAACTGCAGAAGTACATCATCGTGAACGTGGCCCATGCCTACGGCAAGACCGCCACCTTCATGCCCAAGCCCATCGTGGGCGACAACGGCTCCGGCATGCACGTTCACCAGTCCATCTGGAAAGACGGCAAGAACCTGTTCGCAGGCGAAGGCTACGCCGGCCTGAGCGAGTTTGCCCTGTACTACATCGGTGGCATCATCAAGCACGCCCGTGCCCTGAACGCCATCACCAACCCTGGCACGAACTCGTACAAGCGTCTGGTGCCTGGCTTCGAAGCCCCGGTGAAGCTGGCCTACTCGGCCAAGAACCGCTCGGCCTCGATCCGCATCCCGTACGTGTCGAACCCGAAGGGCCGCCGCATCGAAGCGCGCTTCCCCGATCCTTCGGCCAACCCGTACCTGGCCTTTGCCGCCCTGATGATGGCCGGTCTGGACGGCGTGGAAAACAAGATCCACCCGGGCGAAGCCGCCACGAAGGACCTCTACCACCTGCCGCCGGAAGAAGACAAGCTGATCCCGACCGTGTGCCACAGCCTGGACCAGGCCCTGGAGCACCTGGACGCCGATCGTGCCTTCCTGACCAAGGGCGGTGTGTTCACCAACGAATACATCGACGCTTACATCGACCTGAAGATGCAGGAAGTCACCCGCTTCCGCCAGGCCGTGCACCCTGTCGAATTCGACATGTACTACTCGCTGTGATCCGCCTCGCGCGGCTCAAGCAGGAAGGGCGACGCAAGTCGCCCTTTTTTTCGTTTGCGCGGTGTCTGTGTGTTGTTTCCTGTGAGCGACGTCCGTTGGCGTCGGGGCATACTGCAAGGCATACTGAAGTCAGGATGGGCAAGATGAAGGATGGGCGCCAGATGCCGATGCGCGTGCTGCTGAACGCTGTGACAGGTGCCGCGACCGGCGTTGCGGCCGGTGTTGTGAAGGGCACAGCCGTAGCTGCTTTGCTCGTGGTCAGCGGCCATGTCGCCCATGCCGAAGACAAGCCCGTCTACCGCTGCCCAGGCAACCTCTACACCGATGCCATGACCGCCCGCGAAGCCCGTGACAAGGGCTGCAAGACGCTGGACGGCGCGCCGATCACGGTCATCCAGTCGTCCGTGCCGCGGGGCAACGCCGGGCCTCGCCCTGCGCCTCCCGCCAGCCAGGGTGAGCGTGTCGGCACCGAAGACCAGAAAGCACGCGACAGCGACGCACGCCGCATCCTGGAAGCCGAGTTGCGCAAGGAAGAAGACGCTCTGGCGGCCTTGCGCAAGGACTTCAACGACGGCCAGCCCGAACGCCGAGGCGACGAGCGCAACTACCAGAAGTACCTTGACCGCGTCACCGAGATGAAGGCCGCCATCACCCGCAAGGAGTCCGATGTGGCCGCCCTCAAGCGCGAGCTGGGCAAGTTCGGCGCAAGCCGCTGAAGGCCCGTTTGACGCCGTTCACTGATGCCTTGGCATCCACACGAGCACGCACGATAGCCATGACGGAAGACACCCACCTCGCCGCAGGCCTGGACGCCTTTGACTTCCTGGCCACGATGGTGCTGGTGGTGGAGCCCGATGGCCGCTGCCTGTTTGCCAATGCGGCTTTCGAAGAGTTGCTCGGTTTGTCGCGGCGCAGCGTGCTGGGTGAGTCGGTGATGGGCTGGTTCGTGGAACCTGGCCTGTTCAAGGAGGTGCTGACCGCGGTGGCGCGCAACGACTTCGCCACCAGCCGGCTGCAAGGCCACTTGCGGCGCCACCTGCATGGCAGCGGCGAGCCCTTGCCGGTGCAGGTCATCGTCACGCGGCTGGGGCCTGGCATCGGGCAGGCGCAGCGCCTGCTGGTGGAGTTGGTCGAGGTGGAGCAGCAGACCCGCCAGGAGCGCGAGGAGCGCGCCCAGGACCAGGTCCAGGCCAACAAGGAGCTCATCCGCAACCTGGCCCACGAGATCAAGAACCCGCTGGGCGGCATCCGCGGCTCGGCGCAGCTCCTGGAGATGGAGCTGGAGAACAAGTCGCTGACCGAGTACACCCAGGTCATCATCCACGAAGCCGACCGGCTACAGGCCCTGGTGGACCGCCTGCTGGCACCGCACCGCAGGCCGCACGTGGTGGGCGACGTCAACATCCACGAGGTGTGCGAGCGCGTGCGTTCGCTGATCCTGGCCGAGTTCCCCAAAGGCCTGCGCGTGCAGCGCGACTACGACACCTCGCTGCCCGATTTCCGCGGTGACCGCGAGCAGCTCATCCAGGCCGTGCTGAACATCGCGCACAACGCGGCGCAGGCGCTGTGCGATCGCATCGCCGCGGGGGATGCCGTGCTGACCCTGCGCACGCGCGTGGCCCGCCGCGTCACCATCAACCGACAGTTACACCGCCTGGCACTGGTCTTGCATATTGAGGACAACGGCCCTGGCATCCCCCCAGCCATCCGAGACCGCGTCTTCTACCCCCTGGTGTCCGGGCGCGAAGGCGGATCGGGACTGGGGCTGACCTTGGCACACACCTTCGTTCAACAGCATCAAGGCACCATCGAATGCGACAGCGAGCCCGGCCGCACGGTGTTCAGAATCCTGATCCCCATGCCGTGATCCGTGGCGCCGTCGTTGGCGATGGGCCGATGCGCAACCTTCTGTCAGCATGAAACCCATCTGGATCGTTGACGACGACCAATCCATCCGCTTCGTGCTTGAGAAGGCACTGGCCCGCGAGGAGTTGCCGGTGCGCAGCTTCACCAACCCGCGGGATGTGCTGGCCGCGCTCGACGACGACGAGCCGCAGGTGTTGGTGTCCGACATCCGCATGCCGGGTGGCTCGGGCATCGATTTGCTCAGCAAGGTCAAGGAACGCCTGCCGGGTCTGCCCGTCATCATCATGACGGCGTACTCGGACCTCGACAGCGCCGTCTCGGCCTTCCAGGGCGGGGCCTTCGAGTACCTGCCCAAGCCCTTCGATTTGCCCAAGGCGGTGGAGCTCATCCGCCGCGCGGTGGACGAGAGCCTGCGCGAAGAGGTCATCGACGAGCGCGTCACGCAGATGCCCGAGATGATGGGCCAGGCGCCGGCAATGCAAGACGTCTTCCGCGCCATTGGCCGGCTCAGCCAGAGCAACGTCACCGTGCTCATCACGGGCGAATCGGGCTCGGGCAAGGAGCTGGTGGCGCGAGCGCTGCACAAGCACAGCCCGCGTGGCAATGGGCCTTTCGTGGCCATCAACACCGCGGCCATCCCGAAGGACCTGTTGGAGTCCGAGCTGTTCGGTCACGAGCGTGGCGCTTTCACGGGTGCCCAGACCATGCGCCGCGGCCGCTTCGAGCAGGCGGATGGCGGCACGCTCTTCCTCGACGAAATCGGCGACATGCCCTTCGATTTGCAAACGCGCTTGCTGCGGGTGCTCAGCGATGGTCAGTTCTACCGTGTGGGCGGCCACCAGCCGCTCAAGAGCAATGTGCGCGTGATCGCGGCCACCCACCAGAACCTCGAGGACCGCGTGCGCCTGGGCGGCTTCCGCGAGGACTTGTTCCACCGCCTCAACGTGATCCGGCTGCGTCTGCCGCCGCTGCGCGAACGCCGCGAAGACATCCCTACGCTGACCCGTTTTTTCTTGCAAAAAAGTGCAAAGGATTTGGGCGTCGAAGCCAAGCGGATCTCAGATTCGGCGCTGGCCCAGCTCACCCTGTTCGACTTCCCCGGCAACGTGCGCCAGCTGGAAAACGTCTGCCACTGGCTGACGGTGATGGCGCCTGCGCAGGTCGTTGAGATCAAGGATTTGCCGCCCGAGTTGCTCGAGCCTCGCACGCCGGGTCTGTCGGGGCAGGGGGCTTCGGCACATGGCGTCATGGCCGTCGCTCACGAGTTGCCTGCCGGCGCGATGACCTCTCCCTCGGGTGATGTCGCAGCGATGCCGGCAGGGCTGACGGGTGCCGCGCCAGGCGGGGTGCCGGGCGCCACCATGGCATCGGGCGACGTGTCCGGTGCGATGCTGCCGATGGCCGCAGAGCCCGTGTCCATCGGGGTTGCGAGCGCATCGGCGGTGTTGGGCGGTGCCGAGCCGGCCTGGTTGCAAGCGCTGGAGCGCGATGCCCGCGCGCGCCTGGAGTCAGGGCAGCCCGAAGCTTGGGACGCGCTGACGCGCCAGTTCGAGGCCTGCCTCATCCGCACCGCGCTGGACCTCACGCGGGGCCGCCGCATCGAGGCCGCGCAGAAGCTCGGCATCGGCCGCAACACCATCACGCGCAAGATCCAGGAACTCGGCATGGACGACTGAGGCGTGCGGCAGGCGAGGGCGCTGCCTGGCGTCCGGCCTGTTCCGTGCGGTGGTCATACCCGAGGGGCTGAAGCCTCTCTGTGGGCGATGGCAGGGTGCCCTGCATGAACCTGGCGGCAGGGTCAGGGCCTGGCCCTTGTCAACCGAGTGGGCCTGCCCTGCGCTACAGTCAGATCCACTTGCGCACGCCGTGCGTGTCCTGACCGTTCCAGGTGTCCCATGACCGTTGATTGTTCCTCCCTGTCGTTTCACCCGTCCCGCGGCCTGCGCCTGGCCAAATCGGCCACTGTGGCCGCCTGCGTGGTGGTCAGCACCCTGTTGGGTGCCTGCTCGACCACCAGCCCTGATGTCATCAAGCCGGGCGACGCCCAGCGCCTGTCCCAAGTGGCCGATGCCGTCGTGCTGAGCGTGCGGCCGGTGACCGTCGAGGGCTCGCAAAGCGGCCTGGGCGGTGCCACCGGTGCCGTCGTCGGTGGCATCAGTGGCAGTGCCGCGAGCAGCAACAGCAAGAGCGCTGCGGTCGCGGCCGTGGTGGGCGCTGTCGTGGGTGGCGTGGTGGGCAACACCGTGGAGCGCTTTGGCACCCGCGAAGACGCCCTCGAAATCCTGCTGCAGATGTCCAACGGCGAACGCCGCGCCATCGTACAGGCGAAGGGCTCGGAAACCTTCAACCCGGGCGACCCGGTCATCCTGGTGACGACCGGCGGCAAGACCCGTGTGATGCTGGCCCCGCGCGTGTCCGCCCCCGTGGTTCCTGGCGCCACCACGGCACCCCGCTGAGCGCAGCGCTGCCGCCTTTCCGCCCACCCAGCCCACATCCCTTGGGGCCTGAGTGGCTGGCGCAAGGGCCAGTCGCTGCGCGCGCCTGAGGGCTTTCAGATCCCAGGAGAGCCTGCCGTGCCACACACCGATCACCGTCCTTCCCCGCCCGTGTTGAGCGCTTGGCGCGCTGTGAGCCTGGCCAGTGCACTGGCCTGCGCTTTGACGCTGTCGCCTGCGGCCTTCGCCGCCCAAGTGCTCCATGGGCCCCATGAGGCCCAGTCAACGAAGGCGCCCGGCGTCGCCGCGGAGACTGCGGCAAGGGCCCTGCGAGGTGCCATGCAGCCGGTCAGCGTGGTCGAGGGCATCCGCGAGTACCGCCTGCCCAATGGCCTGCAGGTGCTGCTCAACCCCGACGACTCCAAGCCCACGACCACGGTCAACATGACCTACCGCGTCGGCTCGCGCCACGAGAGCTACGGCGAAACCGGCATGGCGCACCTGCTGGAGCACCTGATGTTCAAGGGCTCGCCACGGCACCCGCAGGTGTGGGCCGAGTTCAACAAACGCGGCTTCAGTGCGAACGGCAGCACCTGGTACGACCGCACCAACTACTTCGCCAGCTTCGCGGCCAACGAGAACAACCTGAAGTGGTACCTGCAGTGGCAGGCCGATGCCATGGTCAACAGCTTCATCGCCCGCAAGGACCTCGACAGCGAGATGACCGTGGTGCGCAACGAGATGGAAATGGGCGAGAACGACCCGGGCCGCGTCCTGATGGAGAAGACCCTGTCTGCCATGTACCAGTGGCACAACTATGGCAAGTCCACGATCGGTGCGCGCACCGACGTGGAGGGGGTGGACATCTCGCGCTTGCAGGCCTTCTACAAGCGCCATTACCAACCGGACAACGCCACGCTGATCATCTCCGGCAAGTTCGATGCGGCCAAGGCTTTGGCCTGGGTGCAGCAGGCCTTCGCGGCCGTGCCCAAGCCCCAGCGTGTGCTGCCGCCGCTCTACACCCTGGACCCGGTGCAGGACGGCGAGCGCAGCGTGACCTTGCGCCGCGTGGGCGGCACGCCCCTGTTGTTCGCGGGCTACCACGTCATGCCCGGCGCCCACCCGGACTACGCGGCGGTGTCCCTGCTGACCACCATCCTGGGCGACAGCCCCTCGGGGCGCCTGCACAAACACTTGGTGGACAAGCAACTGGCCGCCTCGGTGTTCAGCTTCTCGGAAGGGCTGGCCGATCCGGGCTTCATCCTGCTGGGGGCGCAACTGGGTGCGCAGCAAGACGCCGATGCCGCCGCGAAGGCCTTGCTCGCCGCGGGTGAGTCGTTCGCGCAGCAGCCGGTGACGGCCGAAGAACTGGCCCGCGCCCGCGCCAAGTGGCTCAAGGACTGGGATGATGGTTTTGCCGACCCGCAGCACGTCGGTGTGGCGCTGTCCGAGTCGGTGGCACAGGGCGATTGGCGCTTGTATTTCCTGATGCGCGATCGCGTCAAGGCCGTCCAACTGGCCGACGTGCAGCGCGTGGCGCAACGCTACTTCGTGGAGGCCAACCGCACCTTGGCGCAGTACGTCCCGACGCCGCAGCCCGTGCGTGCCCCTGCGCCACAGCGCGTGGACGTCGCCGCTGAGCTCAAGGGCTTCCAGGGCCAGGCCGCGCAGGCCCAGGCCGAGGTGTTTGACGCTTCGCCGGCCAACATCGACGCCCGCACCCAGCGTTTCGCCTTGCCCTCGGGCATGAAGGTGGCTCTGCTGCCCAAGACCACGCGCGGGCAGGCCGTCAAGGCCACGCTGACGCTGCGCTTTGGCACCGCAGAGAGTCTGGCGGGCTGGGGCGAGGTGCCCAGTGCGCTGGCCGCCTTGCTGGACAAGGGCACGGCCCAGTTGGGACGCCAGCAGGTGCAGGACCGCCTGGACGCCTTGCAGTCCGACGTGGCCTTCTCGGCTGGCCCGGGCCAGTTGAACGTGGCTTTGTCGAGCCGGCGTGAGCACCTGCCCGCACTGATCGCGCTGGTGTCTGAGCTGTTGCAGCAGCCCAGCCTGCCGACCGATGTGCTGGAGGAGGTCCGAAGCCAGGCGCTGGCCGGCATCGAGGCGCAGCGCAAGGAACCCGAAGCCGTGCTGGCCGAGGCCATGTCCCGCCATGGCGACCCCTACCCGGTGGGCGATGTGCGCCATGCCCGCAGTTTTGACGAGACCGTGGCCGACTGGCAGGCCGTGAAGGCCGAAAGGGTGCAGGCCTTCCACCAGCGCTTCGTGTCGGCTGCGAACGCGCAATTCTCGGCCGTGGGTGACTTCGACGCCGCGGCTGTGCGCGCGGCCCTCACGCAGGGTTTTGGCACCTGGCGCAAGGCCGAGCCATTCGCGCGCATCCCGGACCCGCTGGTGCCCGTGCCGGCTGCGCGCCTGGTGCTGCGCACGCCGGACAAGCAGAACGCGACGATGTCGGTCCAACAAGCGCTGCCCTTGAGCGACCGCGATGCCGACTACCCGGCCCTGATGCTGGCCAACCACCTGTTGGGCGGTGGCGGCGACTCCCGCCTGTGGAACCGCATCCGCGAGCGCGATGGCTTGTCGTACAGCGTGCACAGCGGCATCCAGTGGAGTCCGCAAGAGGCCCATTCCGATTGGACGACCACGGCGATTTTCGCGCCGCAAAACAGAGACAAAGTCGAGACAGCGTTCCGCGAGGAAATCGAGCGTGCGCTCAAGCAGGGTTTCACGCAGGCGGAGTTCGAATCCGGCAAACGGGGCTTGTTGAGTTTCCGCAGGCTGGGGCGGGCACAGGATGCGCGCCTGGCGGCTGGATGGGTCAGCAACCTGTATCTGGAGCGGGATTTTGCTGTTTCCGCTCGCGTGGATGCGCAACTCGAAGCATTGACCTTGGCGCAAGTGAATGCGGCCTTGCGCCGTCACCTGCAGCCCGGTCAGTTCGTGTTCGGCTTTGCCGGTGATTTCAAGTGATGTGAACCGCCGGGGCCGGTGAGTGGCCACGAAACAAAACAGCCGGGTTTGCTGCCCGGCTGTTTGTTGGATGCCAACTTGCAAGGTCTGGGCAGATGCCGCACACCTTGCTTGTTGCTGCGTATTTCAAATAGCGAAATCTTCGAGTTTCTTGCCGGTTGCAACGGCTGCTTGAACCCACTTGGGTTGCAGGCCACGGCCCGTCCAGGTTTCGCCGGTGGCCTGGTTGCGGTATTTCGGGGCAACCTTGCGGCCCGCGGTCGGGGCCACGCCCGTGCCAGCCTGCTTGCCGGGCTTGAGGCCCAGGTCCGCCACGGTCAGGCCGTGTTCGGCGAGCAGGTTTTTGATTTGGGCGATCACGCCGGAACGCTCTGCACGGCGCGCGTCCTGCAACTGCTTCTCAAGGTCGGCGGCCTGCTTTTCCAGTGCGGCTTTTTGTGCGAGGAGTTCTTGGTAGTTGCTCATGTGCTGTCCTTGGTGCCCTCTGGGGGCTGGGTACTTATTTGTTGTTGAGGGCGGGTTGTTTGCCCACTCACCGAATCATCGACAAATGCGGCGAGCCTCCACCTTCGGCCGACCAAGTCGGCGAATCTGGCTGTGCTGGATTCTATACACAAAATATTTGCGCGCGCAATTGTCCGCGCCGGATGGATCTTGTCAGATTGTGTGAATTTGAGTGAATACCCTGGGGTGTTCGTCAATTGCCTGACAGTTTGCGGCCATTCTGGCGCTGGACTTCTTTTGACACCGTCTCACCCAGTTGCGCCACTGCGAGCGCGTAATAACTGGACTGGTTGTAGCGCGTGATGGCGTAAAAATTCACGGTGCCGGCCACGTAACTGGGTGCCTGTCCACCATTGTGGAGTTGCACCAGCGCCAGCAATCCGGCGTGCTTCTGGCCGGCCGAAGACAGGCTGGCACCGTTGGCCGCCATCTCTGCGGGTGTGAAGGTGGGCAGGATGTCGGGTGTCAGCAGCGTGTCGAGGTCGCGCGAGGGCGGCGGCGGGGTCACGGCAAAATACGTGGCCTGGCCCTTTTGCCAGCCATGCTCGGCCAGGTAGCGTGCCACGCTGCCGATGGCGTCTATGGGGCTGTTGACGAGGTCGATGTGGCCATCGCCATCGAAGTCCACGGCGAGTTTGCGTTGCGAGCTGGGCATGAATTGCGGCCAGCCCATGGCGCCGGCGAAGGAGCCGGTCACGCGGGTTGGCTCCAGTCCTTGCTCGCGGCACATCAGCAGGAATGCACCCAGCTCGGTTTTGAAATACGCGCTTCTGTCACTGCGGCCGCGGGGAAAATCGAGCGTGAGCGTGGTCAGCGCGTCCAGCACACGGTAGCGCCCCATGTTGCGGCCATACAGGGTTTCAACGCCCAGCACGCCGATGACGATGTGGGCCGGCACGCCATAGGTTTCTTCGGCACGGCTCAAATGGGCAGCGTGGGTCCGCCAGAAATCCACGCCGGCTTGCACACGCTTGGCTTCGATGAAGCGTGCGCGGTATGCGCCCCAGTTTTTGGCGGTGGGGGTCGGGGCCGGCATCATGAGTTTGGGTACGCTGGCCTGGAACCGAGCTTGCGACACCACAGACCAAACCCACGCCCGGTCCAGCGAGAGGCTTTGTGCCAGTTCGGAGGCGAGGGCTTCGGCGTCGGCGCGCGTGGCGTAGCTGTCCGCGTCTTCCTGGCTGGGCAGGCGCTGCTCTTGCAGTTGGGTTGCTTCGATGGCCCTGGCCTGGGTGGCCTCTGCGCCTGTGGCCGAGGGGCTTGCTGGTGCTGTCGGCTGCGTTGCGGCGCTTGCTGCAGCGTCGGGTGCGGTGCGGGAAGCCATCGGCACGGTCACCGGCGGGACGTCGAGGCGGACCGTGCTGCCACACGAGGTGAGGCACAGGATGGCGCACAGCAGGCCGCTGGTGCGGGCCATCGGGGAGAGCGTCAGGGGGGCTGGGGGCAGGGAGGGCATGTCGGGGCGATGGGGCTGAATCTGTGCGAGTCGCGTGGGCGGGAGTGTGCCAAAGCCAGCGCCTCAACGCGGCGGTGTGCCGTGGGGGCTCGTGTGGCTGCGGGAGGGCGTGCGCGAGCGTGACCTGCTCAGCGTCTTGGCTTGCATGATGGCTTGCGCGAGGGCCTGATCGACCGCCCTGCGCATGGCGCGCCTGTTGCCCAAGCCCCGGGCGTGATCGTCGGGGGCGAGGCCATAGCGCAGTGCGTCCAGCGCCATCAGGGCTTGTTTCAGTGCGGCGTGTGCAGCCTGTGCTTGCGGATCGGTGGAGGGCTCGGGGGCGTTTTGCAACTGGCGTGACCAGGCCAGGGCAGGCGCTGGCATCGGGCTGTGGGCGGGCGCGTCGAAGCCGGCCGCCAGCATGGCCTGGTGCAGCCGCACCATCGGGCGGTGCCATGCCGAGCGCGGCGTGCGCGGGCGTCGCCACCACAGCCAGGCCAGCCCGCCCAGCGACAGCAGCACGAGCAGCCCGGCGCACACGCGCATCAAGTCGGTCCAGTCGGGCGAGCTCACGCCCCAGCGCGCCAGCATCGACATCTGCTGGTTGCGCGAATACTGCAGCACCCAGATGTTCCAGCGGTGGTTGGCTGCGTCCGTGTAGGCGCGCACGCCGCTCCAGAAGGCCGGGTCCAGCTTGGAGAGCGTGGCGGGCAAGCCCTGGGCGTTGCGCAAGGGCGGGCGAGGGCGGTCGATGCGATCGGGCGCCACCGCAGAGGTCGGGTCCACGCGCACCCAGCCCAGTTCGGGCTGCCAGTACTCGGCCCAGGCGTGGGCATCGCTGTTGCGCACGACGTAGAGGCCGTCGACCGGGTTGAGCTCGGCGCCCTGGAAGCCGGTGACGACGCGCGCCGGCACGTCCATCGCGCGCATCACGACGACGAAGGCCGCGGCAAAGTGCTCGCAAAAACCGCTGCGCCGGTCCAGCCAGAAGCGGTCCACCTGGTGCAGCACCGGCTGCCCTTGGTCATCGGACGCGTCATTGCCTGGGCTCAAGGTGTAGCGAAAGCCCGCTTGGCGGATGTGGCGCATCAGCGCGATGGCCAGGGCGCTGGCATCGGCATCCCGGAACGCCGGGCTGCTGCGCATGTTGGCGGCCCAGGCCAGGGTGCGCGGGTTGTAGCCCCGCGGCAGTTGCACCCATTGGCGCATGGCCAGGGCATCGGGGTGTGTCGGGGTCTCGCGGGCCATCAGCCGGGCGCTGCCATCGATCTGGCTGCGCTCGGTCAAGGGGCGGTCGGCCACCCAGCTCAGGCCCGCACGCTGCAGCGCGGGTTCGGTCAGCGGCGGGGAGGGCGCGGCTTCCAGAGTGCCTTCCAGCAACGGCACCGAGCGGAGTTGGTTGGGCTCCAGCGTCATCTGGTAACGCACGGCGCGGCCCTCGGCGGAAACGGGCGTGGCGGCGTCGCTGCCCGCCTGGAGGGCTTGCATGGGCTGCAGCGAAACGTCACCGTTCAGGCCTTTGCGCGGGTGTTTGCGCAAGCCGGGCAGGGAGGATGTCCAGCTCTGGCCATCGAACAGGTCCAGCACGGGGCCGCGAAAGTAGAGGTCGCTGGGTGGGGGCGGTGTGTCCAGGAAACGCACGCGCAGGGCCACGCTGTCGTCCTGGGCGAGTTCGGCCACGCCGCCCATGCGCATCTGCTCGGACAGCCCGGTGCGCGTGCCCGAGTCGGCCGGCACGCTCCACAACGGCCCGAAACGTGGGAAGAAGATGTAGAGCGCCACCATCACCGGCACGCCCATCACCAGGCAGCGTCCTGCCGCGGCCATGGCTGCACCCAGGCTGGGGCGGCCCACCGTGCGTTGCGCCAGCACCAGGGCGCTGAGCAGGCCAAGCAGCGCCAGCAGCATCAACAGGGCCATGCCGATGGCCTGCGAAAACAGGAACTGCGTGAGGATGAGGAAGAAGCCCAGCGAGGTGACGACGAAGGCGTCGCGCCGGGCGCGGAGTTCCAGCGTTTTCAAGGCCGCCAGGATGGTGACCAAAGTGACGCCTGCCTGCCGGCCGAACAGCGACTGGTAGCTCATGAGCGTCAGGCCCACGCAGGCGATCAGGCTGACCATCAGAACCCACCGGGGTGGCAGGGGGGCATCGCGCCATGCCAGACGACTGCGCCAGGCGATGGCCGCAGCCGTGCCCAGCGAGCACCACAGTGGCAGTCGCTCCAGGTGCGGGGCGATGCACAGGGCGAGCACGGCCAGCAGCCACAGGGTGTCGCGGCCATCGCGGCTCAGGCGCGGGGCCCTCAGGATGGCGCTCATGCCGGCCTCCGATCAGCGCCTGTTGCCGCGCCGGCGGGCGCCCAGGTGGCCAGTGCGTCCAGGCACTGGCGCAAGTGGTGCGGGCCGTTGCCGCAGGGCAAGGACACGCCAGGCAGTCGCAAGCCATAGGCCGGGCCGTTGCCCGCGGCGTCTTGCTCGGCCTGCAGCAGCCAGCTGGCCAGCCGGGACAGTCGCGCCTCTGCGGCCAGGCTCTGCAGGCCGGGGCTGTGCTCGAAGTCCAGCCAGCGGTCGGGCGTGCAGCCGCCAGCAGGCTCTCGGCTGACGAGGTTGCCACCCGTGGCCAGGGCACGGGTGGACTTCTTCCAGGCCACCCAGCGCAGCGGGTCACCGCGGCGGTGGTCGCGCAGGCCTTCGGGCACGTCGGCATCGCGGGCCTGGGCGGCGGCTTGGGGCTCGCGGCTGTCTCTGCCTGGCAGTTCCGGCAAGGGCGGGGCGTGGGCCTCCAGCGCAGGCCAGACCAGCACGCGCGATTGCGGCCGCCAGAATGCCCAGGCGCGGAACAGGCCCAGCGGGTAGCGGGTTTCGATGGTCAGGCGGGGCAGGTTCAGCCAGCCACGGTGCTGCGTGGGCACGTCCACTTCGACGCTACCTTCGCTGCCCGGCGGCAGGTCCAGGTGCTGCGGCGTGCTGCTGGCGGCCGGCTCGCGCGGCAGGCTGCGGGTGTCCACGCTGATCAGCAGGCCGTAGCGGCCCAGCCGGCGGTGCTGGTTGTTCAAGGCCACCGCCAAGCGCAGCACCTGGCCGGCGTGCACGCTGTGCAGGCTTTGCAAGCGCAGGCTCACGCCCTGCAGGTTGCCGTGGGTCTGGTAAAGCGCGGCCATGCCGGCACCGCCCAGAAGGAAAGCCAGCGCGTAGCCCAGGTTCACCTGCTCGTTGATGGACGCAAGCAAGAGCACCATCACCACCACCGCGAAGCTCAACCCTGCGCGTGAGGGCAGGATGTAGAGGTTGCGCTGCGTCAGGCGGATCTGGTCCTGCCGGGGCAGCCGGGCTTCCCACCAGTCTGCCCAGCGCTGGCGCAGGGCCCGTGCCACGTTTGGTGGGCGCGCCTTCATGGCACCGGGGTGGCCTCCAGCAGCGCGCGCGCCTGAGCGACGGCGCTGCGGCCCGACTGGCTCAGCACCTGCAAGCGGTGGGCCACACCGGGCACCCACAGCACCTGCAGGTCTTCGGGCGAGACGTGGCCGCGGCCCATCACCAGGGCGCGGGCACGCGCCAGGCGCAACAGCGACAGCCCCGCACGCGGGCTCAGGCCCTGGGCGAACCAGCGGCCATCGCGCGTGGCTTGCAACAGCGCCTGCAGGTAGTCCAGCAAGGCTTCAGAGACATGCACTTGCGCGAGGCAGGTCTGCCATTGCTGCCATTCGTTGGCACCCATCACCGGGCGGATGTCGTGCAGGGACTGGCGGCGGTCGGCACCTGTCAGCAAGGCGCGCTCGGCGGCGGCATCGGGGTAGCCCAGGGAAAGGCGCATCGCGAAACGGTCCAGTTGAGACTCGGGCAGCGGGTGCGTGCCGAGCTGCTCCACCGGGTTCTGCGTGGCGATGACGAAAAACGGCGAGGGCAGGGGGCGGGTTTCGCCCTCGGCCGTGACCTGGCGTTCTTCCATGGCCTCCAGCAAGGCGCTCTGCGTGCGCGGTCCGGCCCGGTTGATTTCGTCGGCCAGCAGCACTTGCGCGAACACCGGCCCGGGGTGGAACACGAAGGCTTCCTTCTGGCGCTCGTACACGCTCACCCCGATCAGGTCGGAGGGCAGCAAATCGGCGGTGAACTGCACCCGCGAAAAGCTCAAGCCCAGCGAGCGGGCGAGCGCCTGCGACAGCGTGGTCTTGCCCACGCCCGGGATGTCCTCGATCAACAAATGGCCAGACGCCAGCAGGCAGATGACGCTGAGCGTGACCTGCTCGCGTTTGCCCACGATGATCGTGCTAACCTGATCAATGAGCGAGGTGAGCTGTCGGACGTTCGGTGAGGCGGGTCCGGCCGATGCGCCTGGCGGGTTCATGTCATTGCGGAGCATGGCAGCACCTTAACCCAATCCCGCACGGTGTGCGGCGCACTTCTGACCCATGACCACCGGCTATTTTTCACACCCGGACTGCCTGTCGCACGACATGGGCGCAGGCCACCCGGAGTGCCCCGCGCGCATCCACGCCATCGAAGACCACCTGCGCGCTGTCGGGCTGGACATGCTGATGCTGCCGCAAGATGTGCCCATGGCGTCCAACCAGGACCTGGCGTTCGCCCATGACCTCAACTACGTGCTGACGCTGGACGACTTCCTGCAGCAGCTCGAAGCCACCGGTGAGACTCGCGCCCTCGACCCCGACACCTGGGCCTGCCCCGGCACGCGCGCTGCGGCCTGGCGGGCCGCCGGTGCGGCGGTGGCGGCCACCGATGCGGTCATCGACGGCAAGCTGAGCAATGCCTTCTGCGCAGTGCGCCCGCCCGGTCACCACGCCACGCACGACCAGACCATGGGCTTTTGCTTCTTCAACAACGTCGCCGTGGCCGCGCGCCACGCGCTCGACGTGCGCGGCTTGAAGCGGGTGGCCGTGGTCGATTTCGACGTGCACCACGGCAACGGCACCGAAGACATCCTCGCCAACGACGACCGCGTGCTGATGGTCGGCCTGTTCCAGCACCCCTTCTATCCCTACAGCGGCGCCGAGAGCCGCGCCGGCAACATGGTCAACGTGCCCGTGCCTGCGCGCAGCGACGGCAGGCTGGTGCGCGACGTGGTGGACAGCTACTGGATGTACCGCCTGGAAGACTTCAAGCCCGAGATGATCTTCATCTCTGCCGGATTCGACGGCCACCGCGAAGACGACCTGGGTGGCCTGGGGCTGGTCGAGGCCGACTACGCCTGGATCACGGCCAAAATCATGCAGGTGGCCGACACCCACGCCAAGGGGCGCATCGTCTCCTGCCTGGAGGGCGGCTACAACCTCAGCGCGCTCGCTCGCAGCGTGGCCGCGCATGTGCGCACCCTGATCGAAAACTGACCCTCCCCCGATTCCACGTGTCCTTGTTCGCTTTGCCCATGAGTGTGAGCACCCCGCACGCGTCCCACCCGATCAGCGCCGAAGAGCTCGGCCAGCTCCTGACCCAGTTGCAGCAACCCACCGTCCTGGCCGAGGTGCTCGCGCTGGCGGGCTGCTTGGGCCTGGCGTGGTTGCTGGTGCGCCTGTGGCGCGGGCAGCAGTCCGAGCCCACCGCCATCTGGTTTGGGCGCAAGGTGGTGGACGGCATCTTGTTCCCGGTGGTGGCCCTGATGCTGGCCCTGGCCGCGCGCCGGGCCCTGATGGAAGTGATGCCGTTGCCGGTGTTCCGCCTGGCCATCCCCGTGTTGTCCTCACTGGCGGTCATCCGCCTGACGGTCAAGGTGCTGGGGGCAGCCTTCCCCAGTTCGCGCACGGTGCGGGTGGTGGAGCGTACGGTGTCGTGGCTGGCCTGGCTGGTCACGGTGTTGTGGGTCACGGGCGTGATGCCGCTGGTGCTCGATGAGCTCGACCAGGTCACCTGGAAGGTCGGCTCGGGCGAGGTCAGCCTGCGCAAGGTCATCGAGGGCACGCTGAGCGCGATCCTGGTGATGATCCTGTCGCTGTCGCTGTCGTCGGCCATCGAGTCCAAGCTGCTCAAGGGCGCCACCGACAACCTGTCCATGCGCAAGATGGCGGCCAACATCCTGCGGGCCCTGTTGCTGGCCGCAGGCTTGATGCTGGCGCTGTCCGCGGTGGGCATCGACTTGACCGCGCTCTCGGTGTTTGGCGGGGCGCTCGGCGTGGGCGTGGGCATGGGCCTGCAGAAACTCGCGGCCAATTACGTCAGCGGCTTCGTCATCCTGGCCGAGCGCTCGCTGCGCATCGGCGACCTGGTGCGGGTGGACAACTTCGAGGGCGTCATCACCGACATCAACACGCGCTTCACGGTGCTGAGGTCCTCGTCGGGGCGTGAATCCATCGTGCCCAACGAGGTGCTCATCACCCAGCGGGTGGAAAACGCCTCGCTGGCCGACCGTCGCGTGCTGCTGACCACGGTGGTGCAGGTGGCTTACGGCACAGATCTGAACGAGGTGATGCCCGCTTTGCAGGCCGCGGTGAAGGCCGTTGCCCGGGTGCTGCAGGACCCGGCGCCCTCGGTGCTGTTGTCGAATTTCGCCGCCGATGGCCTGGAGCTGACCGTCGCGTTCTGGATCGCCGACCCAGAGGCGGGCCAGCTGGGTGCGCGTTCGGCGGTCAACCTGGCGCTGCTCGACACCCTCAACCGCCTGGGCGTGGACATCCCTTTCCCGCAGCGGGTGGTGCACCATGCAGCACCCATGGTGCCGGCGCAGGTGTCGCCGTCTGCGCCCGTTGAGGTATCCTCAACGACATCATGATGTCATCTTTGTATCTGTTTGCGCGCGGCCACCGCCTCCTGACGGCCGTCGTCGTGCTGCTCACCGTGGCGCTGGCCTGGCTGTTGGGCGATGGCTGGGGCTTGCTGTTCGCCGGCCTGATGGCTGCGCTCGCGGCCTTGCTGTGGCGCGATGCCCCCCGTGCGGTGCCCACCCAGAGCGGTGCGGTGCTGTCGCCGGCCGACGGGCGCGTGGTGCGCATCGAAAAAGCGCGCGACCCCTACGCCAACCGTGACGCGCTGCGCATCAGCGTGTTCATGAACGTCTTCGACACGCACGCCAACCGCGCCAGCGTCGATGGCGTCATTCGCCAAGTGCAGTACTTCCCCGGCGCTGCCATCAGCGCCGACCTCGACACCGCCTCGACCCGCCATGAACGCAACGCCGTGGTCATCGAATCCAACGGCGAGCTGGTCACGCTGGTGCAGGTGGCCGGTCTGATCGCACGGCGCATCCTGTGCACCGTCAAACCCGGCGACACGCTGACCCGCGGCCAGCGCTATGGCCTGATCCGTTTCGGTTCGCGCGTGGACATCTACCTGCCGCCGCACGCCGTGCCCAAGGTGGCGCCAGGCGAACGGGTGTCTGCCACCACGACCATCCTGGCCACCCTCGCGACCGCATGAAGAATGCATGAACAACGCATGAGCTCGACCGACGCCCAAGCCCCCCTGCCCGAGGAGGCGCCCGAGCTGCACCGTCCGCGCCGCAAGGGCATCTACATCCTCCCCAACCTGTTCACGCTGGCAGCGCTGTTCGGCGGCTTCTACGCCATCGTCATGGCCATGAACGGCCAGTTCGAGCAAGCCGCGGTCGGCATTTTCTGCGCCATGGTGCTCGACAGCCTGGACGGCCGCGTGGCGCGCATGACCAACACCCAGAGCGCCTTCGGCGAGCAGATGGACAGCCTGTCCGACATGGTCTCGTTCGGCGCTGCACCCGCGCTGATCGTCTATGAGTGGGCCCTCAAGGGCTTGGGCAAGGTCGGCTGGGTGGCCGCCTTTGTGTACTGCTCGGGTGCCGCATTGCGCCTGGCCCGTTTCAACACCAACATCGCCGTGGTGGACCGCCGCTTCTTCCAGGGCCTGCCCAGCCCAGCCGCCGCGGCCCTGGTGGTCGGCTTCATCTGGGTGGTGACCGATGCCGGCTACAGCCCGCAGACCACGCCCTGGCTGATCTGGCTGGCCTGTGCACTGACGCTGTACGCAGGCCTGACCATGGTCACGAACATCCCGTTCTACAGCTTCAAGGACGTCAGTTTCAAGCGCACGGTGCCTTTCATCGTGATCGTGGCCATCGCCTTGGGCATCGCCGTCATCACGATCCATCCGCCCATCGTGCTGTTCGCCATCTTCATGTTTTATGGCCTGTCAGGTTACGGCGTGTTCATTGTCAAATGGCGCCGTGGCCGCCCGGTGAGCGTGATCTCCACCTCCACCGACGAGCCCGACGAAGAAGGCCTGCACCGCTGAGACCACCATGACCGACAAGCTCATCATTTTCGACACCACCCTGCGCGATGGCGAGCAATCGCCTGGCGCCTCCATGACCCGCGAAGAAAAGCTGCGCATCGCGCGCCAGCTCGAGCGCCTCAAGGTGGACGTGATCGAAGCCGGCTTCGCCGCCTCGTCGAACGGTGATTTCGAAGCCATCAAAGGCATCGCCGACGCCATCAAGGACTCCATCGTCTGCTCGCTGGCCCGCGCCAACGACCGTGACATCGCCCGTGCCGCCGAGGCCCTGAAAGGTGCGAACGCCTGGCGCATCCACACCTTCATCGCCACGAGTGCCCTGCACATGGAGAAGAAGCTGCGCATGAGCCCTGAGCAGGTGCTGGAGCAGGCCAAGCAGTCGGTGCGATTCGCGCGCAACCTGACGGCCGATGTCGAGTTCTCGGCCGAAGACGGCTACCGCTCGGACCTCGACTTCCTGGCGCGCGTCTGCGAAGCCGTGATCGCCGAGGGCGCGACCACGATCAACATCCCCGACACGGTCGGCTACGCCATCCCCGAGCTGTATGGCAACTTCATCCGCGAACTGCGCCAGAAGGTGCCGAACTCGGACAAGGCCATCTGGTCGGTCCACTGCCACAACGACCTGGGCATGGCCGTGGCCAACTCCTTGGCCGGCGTGAAGATCGGCGGGGCGCGTCAGGTGGAGTGCACCATCAACGGCCTGGGCGAGCGTGCCGGCAACTGCGCGCTGGAAGAGGTCGTGATGGCCGTGAAGACGCGCCGCGACCACTTTGGCCTGGACGTGGGCATCGACACCCAGCAGATCATGTCGGCATCGCGCCTGGTGTCGCAGACCACCGGTTTCGTGGTGCAACCCAACAAGGCCGTGGTCGGTGCCAACGCCTTCGCCCACGCCTCGGGCATCCACCAGGATGGCGTGCTCAAGGCGCGTGACACCTACGAAATCATGCGCGCGGAAGACGTCGGTCTGGCGGCCAACAAGATCGTGCTGGGCAAGCTGTCGGGCCGCAATGCCTTCAAGCAGCGCCTGCAAGAGCTGGGCATCGACCTGGACTCTGAAGCGGAAGTCAACGCGGCATTTGCCAAGTTCAAGGAACTGGCCGACCGCAAGAGCGAGATCTTCGACGAGGACATCATCGCCCTGGTCGGCGACGAAAGCGTCACCAGCGAGCAGGAGCATTACCGCCTGGTGGCCCTGTCGCAGCGTTCCGAAATGGGCGAGCGCCCGCACGCCAGCGTGGTGTTCGGCGCCGGTGGCGTGGAGCACCGCAGCGAGTCCGACGGCAATGGCCCGGTCGACGCTTCGGTCAAGGCGATCGAGGCTGTCGTGAAAAGTGGCGCGGAAATGGTGCTGTACTCGGTCAATGCCATCACCTCGGGGAGCACAGAATCCCAGGGAGAGGTGACGGTTCGGCTGCAGCACGGTGGCCGGGTCGTCAACGGGGTCGGGTCTGATCCGGACATCGTTGTGGCGTCAGCCAAAGCGTACCTGTCTGCGTTGAACAAGCTTCGCAGCAAGGCAGAGCGGGTGGCAGCCCAGGGTTGAATCAGCCCCTCGGTGACCGGTTTTTGCCGGGTCACTTCATGAATGACGCGTAAGTCTATGATCTTGCGCGTTTTTTCATTACACTTCGGTGAGGACGAAAGGGCTGTATCGTGGTTGTCTACAAGCACAAGATGAATTTCTGCAAGAGCGCCTGGTTTCTGGCGGGTGTGACAGCCCTGTCGCTTGCCCTGGCTGGTGCAGCGCCTGCAGAGGCCAAGACGGCCCGACACGCCAAAACCGCGGCGACCAAAACCTCGGCAAAGACCTCGGCCAAAGCTGTCAGCAAGGCTGCTGACAAGCCGGCAGCCGCCAAAAAGACCGTTCGCAAAGGGCGCGGCGCCCGTGCTGCAGCCCCGATGACGGACGCGCGCACCGAGGCCCGCCTGCCAGCCATGGCGCAGCCCCTGATGCCCATTTCGGTCAAGACGCCAGCGGGCGTGCCTTTGAGGCCCTCTGCCACCGTGGCAGCGGCGTCGGGCGCGACCGGTGCGTCGTTTGGCCAGATCTATGGCCTGCACCACACGTCCGATCCGCTCGACCTGAAGTCCAGCGTGGCCCTCGTCATGGACCAGGAGACCAACGAGGTCGTGCTGGCCAAGAATTCCGAAGCGGTGCTGCCCATCGCGTCGCTGACCAAGCTGATGACCGCGGCCGTCATCGTTGATGCGCGTCTGCCCATGGACGAGGACATCACCGTCACCAGCGACGATGTGGACACCGAGAAGAACAGCAGCTCGCGCTTGACCGTGGGTGCCACGCTGACCCGCGGCGAACTGCTGCACCTGGCGCTGATGTCGTCTGAGAACCGCGCCGCCCATGCACTGGGCCGCACCTATCCCGGTGGCTTGCAGTCTTTCGTGTCGCTGATGAACGCCAAGGCCAAGGCACTGGGCATGCAGGACACCCGCTACGTCGACCCCACCGGCTTGAACAGCAACAACCAGTCCAGTGCGCGCGACCTGGCTGTGCTGGTGAAGGCCGCCTACCAGCAGCCGCTCATCCGCGAACTGTCGACCTCACCCGAGCACGCGGTCCGCTTGGGCAACCGCCAGGTCCAGTTCCGCAACACCAACAGCCTGGTGCGCAGCCCCGCCTGGGACATCGGTTTGCAGAAAACCGGCTACATCGTGGAAGCCGGCCGCTGCCTCGTCATGCAAGCCAGCATGGTGGGCCGCAAGTACATCATGATCTTCCTGGATTCCACCGGGAAGTACTCGCGCCAGGCCGATGCGGAGCGCGTGCGCCGCTGGCTGGAGCGCGCGCCACACAAGACCTCCTCGACCACCACCACGACGGTGGTGCCGGGCGCCGTCAAGGTCACGTCCTGACCGGCGCCTGAGCCGGCCGGCCTCAGGCCGATGCCGCCGACGCCGCATGCTGCCAGCCCAGCAGGGCTGACACACGCTGGGCGCTGGCCTTGAGGGCGTCCTGCCACTCGGGCGGCACGCTGCTCAGGTGGGACACGTTCAGCGCCAGGCTGGCCACCACGCCGCCCAGGTCGTCGTGCACCGGGGTGACGATCACCTGCAGCTGCGGGTCGGCGCTTTCGCTGTCCATGGCGAGGCCGCTTTGGCGTACCAGGCCCAGTTCGGTCTGAACCAGCTCGTAGCGCGTGCCTTGGGCCGCACACAGCGCGCGCAAAACCACCGCAGACTCGTTGAGCAACAGCACCTTGCCCGCGGCACAGCCGGTCAGCGGCAGGCGCAGGCCCATCACGCGGGTCACTTGGACGCCAGAGCGCTCGGTCACGGTGCGCTCCACGCACAGGGCCTCGTCCTCGTGCCGCACGAACAGCGACACCGGGTGCCCGGTCATGCGGTGCAGTTCCTGCATGGGGCGCACGGCCAGTTCGCGCACGTCCAGGCGCGATTTCACGAGGTTGCCCAGCGTCAGCAGGCGGATGCCCAGGCGGTAGGCGCCCGGGCCCGATCGCTCCACCAGGCCACCGACGGCGAGGTCGTTGAGGATGCGGTGCGCGGTCGAGGGGTGCAGGCCCGTCTGCTCGCTGATGGACTTCAGCGAGATGGCATCGCCTTCGTGGGCGAGTGTCTCCAGCAGAGAGAACATGCGGCCGATCACCTGGATGGAGGTGCTGTCTGGTTTGGGGTCGCTCATGGGTTTTTCTCCGCGGAATCACGTTTTGGAAAGTGGGATTCCTGAGCAATCGGCGAAATAATCGGCCGCTTGAGCGTTCATCCCCCCTTCGGCCGTGTCTTTTTTGGCATCTGATACCGCAATGCACAGTTTTGAATCTTTGTGGGGCCGCCGGGACCTCGGTCGAGCGCTTGTGGTCGTGGTCTGGCTGGTGGCCTCGGCGGTGGGCGTGATGCCCGTCGCTCAGGCGGCCGAGGTGGCGCAAGGGGTGCGCAGCGATCTGCCCGTCCGGACGCAACTGGCGCAGTACCCAGTCGCCCAACCCCAGGCCGCGCCAGGTGCCTCAGGGCCGACGGGCCCGCGCGCCGCTTCGGCTGCATCTGCCGTGACAGCGGCGTCCCAGGCGGCGCCTGCGCCACGCCGTTGGATGGCCGTGCCCCGGGTGATCGGGCGCATCACGTCACAGGACCTGGGGCTGGTCATCAACACGGACGATCCGTATTCCGTCCAGGTGGGCGAGTACTACGCGCGTGCGCGCCGCATCCCCGAGCACCACATCCTGCGCGTCAGCCTGCCCGTCAAGTCGGCGCTGACCCTGGCGGAGTTCGAGGAGTTCAACAAGCGCATCCAGGCTTTTTACGGAGACCAGGTGCAAGGCCTGGCCCTGGCCTGGCGCATGCCTTACGGGGTGGATTGCCAGAGCATCACCGGTGTCCTGGCCATGGGCTATGACTCCAAGCTGTGTGCGGCCAATTGCGGACCGGCCAAGTCGTCCACCTACTTTGGCAGTGCCTCGTCGCGTCCTTTCAAGGACCACGGCATGCGCTTGGGCATGTTGCTGGCCGCGCGTGATGTCGAAGCGGCCAAAGCCCTGATCGACCGCGGTGTGAAGTCCGATGGCAGCCTGGGTTTGCGCGGTGCGCTGCCCGTCACGGCCCACTTTGTCATCACCTCAGACAATGTGCGCAGCGTGCGCCAGGTGTTTTACCCGCCGCCCACGCAGGTCAGCCGGCTTGGCGTGGACGTGCAGATCGACCGCACCGACGCGCTCAAGAACGCCGACCGGGTGCTGCTCTACATGACGGGCAAGGCCAACATCGACTGGCTGGACACGGTGAATTTCGTGCCTGGCGCCTTGGCCGATCACCTCACGTCGTTTGGCGGCATCTTTGACAAGCCGCACGGGCAGATGACCGCTCTGGCCTGGATCCATGCGGGCGCCACGGCCAGCTACGGCACCGTGAGCGAGCCTTGCGCGCACTGGCAGAAGTTCCCCCACCCGCAGGCGCTGCTGCTGTTCTACGCCCAGGGCGCCACCGCGTTGGAGGCTTACTGGAAGAGTGTGCTGTGGCCCTCCCAGGGCGTGTTCGTGGGGGAGCCGCTGGCGGCGCCTTTCGCCCGCGATCCACGTGATGCACGCGAGCCGCCCGCCGAGCTGCCGCGGGAGGTGCCGAGGGAGCCGGCCAAAGACCCGATCAAGGAAGCCCCCAAGGACGTGCCCGGCGAGTTGGCGCGCAGCGAGATCCTGCGCGGCATGTCGATGAAGTGAGGCTCAGCGCAGCCAGCCCCAGCGCAATTGCTGCGCCATCCAGCCCTTGCGCAGTGGCGTCAGCAGGATGCGCTGGTGCAGCACCGTTTCGCCTGACGCTTGCACAGCATCGGCCAGCGCCAGTGAAGCGTGCGCCAGGTAGACCAGCGGCCGCAAGGCGCGGCGGTCCACCGGGGGCAGGGCGCGGATGTCTGCCAGCGCCTGGTTCAGGGTGGCATGCGCACGTTGGTGCAGCGCAGCCAGCAATGGGGCCCAACCTGGGGGCATCGGCGTTTCGGGGCGGCTGAGCTGATGGGCGCGCACATCGTGGGCCTGCAGCCAGTCGATGCCCACCATCACCCAGCCTGCGCGGGCGTCCTGGCCCAGCCGGGCCAGCATGTGCGCTTGCCGCAGGCCCTGGCCCAGGGTGCGCGCCGCCGTGATTGCCGCGTCGCTGTGCGCGCCGAGCAGGTGGGCCGCCACAGCGCAGGCGTTGCCGGTGGTTTGCAGCGCGTGGCGTTGCAGGCTGGCCTCGTCCATCCAGCGCGTTTGCTGCGTCAACTGCGTCAGGCCATCCAGCTGTTGCTGCCACCAGGTCCAGGGCAGGCTGGCCGTGTCATGCGCGGGCAGGGCCAGCCATTCGCGCATCAGCGGGTGGTGTGCGCGGCCCTGGGCTGTTTCGGCCAATTCTTGCCGCCACCAGCCCAGTTTGGTCTCGGCCACCCCGGGGTCCTGAACGCTCAGGGGGATGCGGCTGACCTCGTGCCACCAGCGCAGCCACAGCGCCAGGGCAGGGTGGCGCGGCGCAGGCACGAGGGCCAAGGCCTGGGCCAGGCTGCTGCCAGCGACCGGGACCTCGGCACGGGCTGTCGCGGGGTGTTCCGGGCGATCGGGCTGGCCCGCAGGGGTCTGTGGGGCGCCAGATGAAGGCGCAGAGGGGGGCGAGGTGGGCATGGCGGACGGTGGGTTCACGGGCTAGGGGTGGCGCGACAGGGCGCCAAGGCGACATTGTCTCAACAGACGAATTGACAGATCGGCGACAGCCTGCCTACATTACTGACCCGCGGGTCAGTGAACAAGGCCCTCACCCACCCGCCGACAACAATGAACACACTGCGCTGGCCCCCGGTTTCCCTGATTTTCTCTTTGCTCGCTGCCTCGATGCTGGTGGCTTGCAGCAAGCCTGCCGAAGCGCCCCCTGTGGTGCGCTCGGTGCGCACGCTGGTGGTGGCCGAATCCAGCGGGGCACTCAGCCGTGAATTCGCCGCCGAGGTGCGCGCACGCACGGAGTCCCGCCTGGGTTTTCGCGTCGGTGGCAAGGTGACGCGCCGCCTGGTGGAGCTCGGCCAACGCGTGCAGGCTGGTCAAGCCCTCGTGCAGCTGGACCCACAAGACCTCAAGCTCGGTGAAGACGTCGCCCGCGCGGGCCTGGCCACGGCCGAAGCGCAGGCCGCCCAGGCGGTGGCCGATTTGCGCCGTTTCAAGGAATTGCGCGCCCAGGGCTTCATCAGCGAGGCCGAACTGGAGCGCCACAGCACCACCGAGCGCGCCGCCCAGGCCGCCTTGCGCCAGGCGCGCGCCCAAACCGGCGTGCAGGCCAACCAGGCCAGCTATGCCGTGCTGACGGCCACCGCGGCCGGCGTCATCACCGCCGTCGATGTTGAGCCCGGACAGGTCGTGGCCGCGGGGCAGCCGGTGCTCACGCTGGCCCACGACGGTGCGCGCGACGTGGTGTTCTCCGTGCCCGAAGACCTTGGCGCCGTGGTGCGCCCGCTGGCTGGCAAGCCGGGCGGCGTGCAGGTGCGCCGCTGGGGTGCTGCCGACTGGCTGAACGCCAATGTGCGTGAAGTCGCCGCGGCCACCGACCCGGTCACCCGCACTTACCTGGTCAAGGCCGATGTGTCCGGCGCGGCCTTCGCCACCTTCGAGCTGGGCCAGACGGCATCCGTGCAGATGCGCGTGCCCGCCCGTGTGGCCGTGGGCTTGCAACTGCCCCTGCCTGCGGTGGTGGAGCGCGATGGCAAGTCCGTGGTCTGGGTCCTCGACCCCGCCAGCATGACCGTGCAGCCGCAGGTCGTTGTCACGGCCGATGTGCTGGGCAACGTCGTGCAGGTGGCGCGGGGCCTCAAACCTGGCCAGGAGGTGGTCACGGCCGGTGCCCACGTGCTGCAGCCAGGACAGAAAGTCCGCCGCTTCCAGGAAGCCGCCGCAGCGGCCTCCGCCCCCCGTTCCTGATCCCGTTCGCGGATCCCCACCCGATCACGTCAGGAGCAGGCGGTGCACAACCCCGACCCCCGTTCGCCATCCGATGAGGCGGCATCGCCTCGCGCGAAGCACTTCAACATCTCCCGCTGGGCCTTGGAGCACCCTGCGCTGACGCGCTACCTGATGGTGGTGCTGATGCTGCTGGGCGTGGCGTCCTATTTCCAGCTGGGCCAGGACGAAGACCCGCCGTTCGCCTTCCGCGTGATGGTGGTGCGCGCCTATTGGCCCGGCACCACGGCGCAGGAGATGGCCGAGCAGGTCACCGACAAGATCGAGCGCACCCTGCAGGAGGTGCCCAACGCCGACCGCATCCAGTCCTACACCAAGCCGGGCGAGTCCTTCTCGCTGATGGTCGTCAAAGACTACTCGGCCCCGAAGGACATCCCCAACCTCTGGTACCAGGTGCGCAAGAAGATCGGCGACATGCGCGCCACCTTGCCCCAGGGCGTGATCGGGCCCTTCTTCAACGACGAGTTCGGCGATGTCTACGGCTCCATCTACGCCTTGTCGGCCGATGGGTTCAGCGAGGAAGAACTGCGCCAGTTCGCCGAGAAGACCCGCTCCGACATGCTGCGTGTGCCCGGTGTGGCCAAGGTCGAGCTCTTCGGCGTCCAGCCCGAGAAGGTGTACGTCGAGATCCCGCAGCGGCGCCTGGCCCAGCTCGGCATCGACATGAACCAGGTGGTGGTGCAGCTCAATGCCCAGAATGCGGTCGAAGGCGCCGGCGTGTTCAGCAACGAACGCAGCACGGTGCAGATGCGTGTCAACGGCGCGTTCAATGCGGTCGAGCAGCTGCGCACGCTGCCCATCCGCACGGTCAACCCGGCCAACGGCCAGGCCCGCAGCCTGAAGCTGGGTGACATCGCCACCATTCGCCGCGCCTACCAAGACCCGCCCACCACCAAGGTGCGCCACCAAGGTAAACAGGTGATCGCCATGGGCATCTCCATGGCCAAGGGCGGCGACATCATCCAGTTGGGCAAGAACCTCACGCAGGCCTCGCAGACCATCCGCGCCGAGCTGCCCGCGGGCATCGAACTCGACCAGATCCAGAACCAGCCCGAGGCGGTGTCCCGCTCGGTGGGCGAGTTCGTGAAGGTGCTGCTCGAAGCCGTGGTCGTGGTGCTCGCCGTGAGCTTCGTCAGCCTCGGCCTGCACACCAAGCCGCTGCGCCTGGACGTGTGGCCGGGACTGGTCGTGGCCATCACCATCCCGCTGGTGCTGGCGGTGACCTTCCTGGTCATGTACTACGCCGACGTGGGCCTGCACAAAATCTCGCTCGGTGCGCTGATCATCGCGCTCGGCCTGCTGGTGGACGACGCCATCATCGCCGTCGAAATGATGGTCCACAAGTTGGAAGAGGGCTACGACAAGGTGAGCGCGGCCACCGCCGCCTATGACCTCACGGCCATGCCCATGCTCACGGGCACGCTCATCACCGCGGCGGGCTTCCTGCCGATCGGCATGGCGCGCTCGGCCACGGGCGAGTACACCTATGCCATCTTCGCGGTCACCGCCGCGGCCTTGCTGATTTCCTGGCTGGTGTCCGTCTATTTCGTGCCTTACCTCGGTCTGTTGCTGTTGCGCACGCGCCCGAAGGTGCGCAAAGACGCGGCTGAAGGCGGCGCAGCGCACGCGGTGGACATCTACGACACGCCTTTCTACAACCGCTTCAAGGCCCTGGTGGGCTGGTGCGTGGCCCACCGCTGGGCCACCATCGGCCTGACCTTGCTGGCCCTGGCGCTGGGCGTGGTCGGCATGGGCAAGGTGCAGCAGCAGTTCTTCCCGGACTCCAGCCGCCCTGAAATCATCGTGGACCTCTGGCAGCCCGAAGGCACCAGCTTTTACGCCACGGAAGACGTGGCCAAGCGCTTCGAGGCCCGGATGATGAAGGAGCCGGGCATCAAGACGGTCAGCGCCTGGGTGGGCACCGGCCTGCCGCGCTTTTACCTGCCGATGGACCAGATCTTCCCGCAGAGCAACGTCAGCCAGTTTGTGCTCGTGCCGCAAGACACCGCAACCCGCGAGCGCCTGCGCAAGGCCTTGCCCGCGCTGATGGCCACCGAATTCCCGGAGGTGCGTGCGCGCGTCAAGCTGCTGCCCAACGGGCCGCCCGTGCCGTACCCCGTGCAGTTCCGCATCGTGGGCGATGACGTCGAAACGCTGCGCACCATCGCGGCCGAAGCGAAGGCCCTGATGCGCGCCAACCCCGACATGCGCGGCGTCAACGACAACTGGAACGAGTACATCCGCGCCATCCGCCTGTCGGTGGACCAGGACAAGGCCCGCGCCCTGGGCGTGACCTCGCAGTCCATCGCCCAGGCCAGCCGCATCCTGACCTCGGGGGCGACCGTGGCGCAGTACCGCGAGGCCGATCGCCTCATCGACATCGACTTCCGCACGCCCCAGTCCGAGCGCCAGACCCTGGAGGCCCTGGACAACGCCTACGTGCCGACGGCCTCCGGCAAGATGGTCCCGGTGTTGCAGGTGGCCAAACCCAAGCTGGTCTGGGAGCCGGGCGTGCTGTGGCGCGAAGGCCGTCATTTCGCTGTGACGGTGCAAGGCGATGTGCGCGAAGGCGTGCAGGGCCCCACCGTCAGCCAGGCGCTGTGGCCGCAGATGCAGGCGCTGCAGGCCAAGCTGCCGCCGGGCTACCGCATCCAGCTGGCCGGCACCGCCGAGGAGAGCACCAAGGGCCAGGGCTCCATTTTTGCCAACGTGCCGGTGATGCTTTTCATCATCTTCACGTTGCTGATGCTGCAGTTGCAGAGCTTCTCGCGCGCCATGCTGGTCTTCCTGACCGGCCCCATGGGCATCGCGGGCGTGGCGATGGCCCTGCTGGCCCTGGACCGACCGTTCGGCTTCGTGGCCCTGCTCGGCGTGATCGCCTTGATGGGCATGATCATGCGCAATTCGGTCATCCTGATCGACCAGATCGAGCAGGACCGCGCCCGCGGCGTGCCCGCCTGGGACGCCGTCATCGGCGCGGCCGTGCGACGTTTCCGCCCCATCGTGCTGACGGCAGCCGCTGCCGTGCTGGCCATGATCCCGCTGAGCCGCAGCGTGTTCTGGGGGCCGATGGCCGTGGCCATCATGGGCGGCCTGATCGTCGCCACGGCGCTGACCCTGCTGGCGCTGCCGGCGATGTACGCGGCCTGGTTCCGCGTCCGCCGTTCCTGAGTTGGCGCCGGCGCGGCGGTTTGGCAACTTTGCCGCGGTAGAATCTTGGGTTACGACCGAATCAGCCAGTTCGGCGGTCAAGGATGGGCAAACACCGCCCATCGGGCCGCCGGGCTTTTTTCAGTCTGCTGCGCGGGTGGCGAAATTGGTAGACGCACCAGGTTTAGGTCCTGACGCCAGCGATGGTGTGGGGGTTCGAGTCCCCCCCCGCGCACCACAGACGCGTTTTTGTTATCACCATTTCTGAGAGTTCACATCATGGCGATCACCGTGGAGACCCTCGACAAGCTGGAGCGCCGCATCACGCTGTCGCTGGCAGCTGACGTCCTCAAGAACGAAGTCGATGCCCGCCTCAAGAAGCTGGCTCGCACCACCAAGGCCGACGGCTTCCGTCCTGGCAAGGTGCCCTTGAACGTCGTGGCCCAGCGTTACGGCTATTCCGTCCAGTACGAAGTCATCAACGACAAGGTCGGTCAGGCGTTTGCCGAAGCCGCCCAGCAAGCGCAGCTGCGCGTTGCCGGTCAGCCCCGCATTTCCGAGAAGGAAGGCGAGCCCACCGACGGCCAACTGCAGTTCGACGCCGTGTTCGAGGTCTACCCGGAAGTCAGCATCGCTGACCTGTCGGGCGCCGAAATCGAGCGCGTCACCGCCGAAGTCAACGACGCGGCCATCGACCGCACCATCGACATCCTGCGCAAGCAGCGTCGCACCTTCGCCCAGCGTCCTGCTGCCGAAGGCGCTGTCGACGGCGACCGCGTGACCATCGACTTCGAAGGCAAGATCGACGGCGTGCCCTTCGAGGGCGGCAAGGCCGAAGGCTTCCAGTTCCTGGTGGGCGAAGGCCAGATGCTCGAAGCCTTCGAGAAGGCTGTGCGCGGCATGAAGACCGGCGATTCCAAGACCTTCCCCTTGGCCTTCCCCGAGGATTACCACGGCAAGGACGTGGCCGGCAAGGAAGCTGACTTCCTGGTCACCGTCAAGAAGGTGGAGCAGCAAAACCTGCCCGAGCTGACCGAAGAGTTCGTCAAATCCCTCGGCCTGGCCGAAGGCACGATTGACTTTCTGCGCGCTGACGTCAAGCGCAACCTGGAGCGCGAGGTCAAGTTCCGCGTGGCCGCCCGCAACAAGGCTGCCGCCATGGAAGCACTGCTGAAGCTGGTCGATTTCGACCTGCCCCAGTCGCTTGTGGCCGCCGAAGGCGACCGCCTGCTGGAAGGCGCCCGCGCTGACCTGAAGGCCCGCGGCATCCCTGACGCCGACAAGGCCCCGATCCCCGCCGAGATGTTCAAGCCCCAGGCTGAGCGTCGCGTGCGCCTGGGCCTGACTGTGGCCGAGCTGGTCAAGGCCAACAACCTGCAGGCCAAGCCCGAGCAGCTGCAAGCCCACATCCAGGAACTGGCCCAGAGCTACGAGCAGCCCGCCCAAGTGGTGGCCTGGTACATGAGCGACCGCCAGCGCATGGCCGAAGTCGAAGCCGTGGTCATCGAAGGCAACGTCGCTGACTTCGTGCTGTCCAAGGCCAAGGTCACCGACAAGGTGATGGGCTTTGAAGAACTGATGGGCCAGCAAGCCGCCGCTTGATCTGAGTTTGTCTCGCTTTTGACGCCGATCTGATCGGCGTCTGGCGGCAAAATAGGCGCCAAGCCCTGAGGCACCTGCATTCCCGAGTGGATGCCGGTGCCTTTTGTTTTGTGCAACCGTCCCCAGATGCTGAAGGCGTGGCGCATGCCGGGTTCTCCCGCTGTGCGCGCAAACAACGGAAAGACGAGGTCCGTGGACTGCCGCTTTTTCCCGCCTTCGACGTGGCCGGATCGCACGTCATAATGAATTCATCCTGATCCATTCGATTTCGCCACAAGGACGCACATGAGCGCACTGGACATCCAAAACCTGGGCATGGTGCCCATGGTCATCGAACAATCGGGTCGCGGTGAGCGCGCCTACGACATCTACAGCCGCCTGTTGCGCGAGCGCGTGATCTTCCTGGTCGGCCCCGTGAACGACGCCACGGCCAATCTGGTCGTCGCCCAGATGCTCTTCCTGGAGAGCGAGAACCCCGACAAGGACATCTCGTTCTACATCAACTCGCCGGGCGGCAGCGTCAGCGCGGGGATGTCGATCTTCGACACGATGAACTTCATCAAGCCCGACGTGTCCACCCTGTGCATGGGCATGGCCGCCTCCATGGGCGCCTTCCTGCTGTCGGCCGGCGCCAAGGGCAAGCGTTTCGCGCTGCCCAACAGCAAGATCATGATCCACCAGCCGCTGGGTGGTGCGCAAGGCCAGGCCACGGACATCGAGATCCACGCCCGCGAGATCCTGAAAACCCGCGAGCAGCTCAACAAGATCCTGGCCGAGCGCTCGGGCCAGCCGCTGGACAAGATCCAGAACGACACCGAGCGCGACTACTACATGACGGCCGACGAGGCCGCCACCTACGGACTCATCGACAAGGTGCTGGAAAAGCGCGCTTGATGGCGTGCGAGGCGCCCCGGGCGCTATCATCTTTCCACACCTTGCCGACACCCTGACAGGCCGCACCATGCCCGAGAAAAAAGGCTCTTCCAGCGAAAAAATCCTCTACTGCTCTTTCTGCGGAAAGAGCCAGCACGAGGTCAAAAAACTCATCGCCGGCCCGTCCGTTTTCATTTGCGACGAGTGCATCGAGCTGTGCAACGACATCATCCGTGACGAAGTCGCGGCCGAGTCGGAGCAGGCCAAGCCCTCGCGCGGTGACCTGCCCACCCCCGCCGAAATCAAGTCCAGCCTGGACCAGTACGTGATCGGCCAGGACACGGCCAAGCGCACGCTGTCGGTGGCGGTCTACAACCACTACAAGCGCCTCAAGCACATGGGTGCTGGCGAAGGCAAGAAGGGCGAGGTCGAGCTCTCCAAGTCCAACATCCTGCTGATCGGCCCCACTGGCTCCGGCAAGACGCTGCTCGCCCAAACTCTGGCCCGCCTGCTCAACGTGCCTTTCGTGATCGCCGACGCCACCACGCTGACCGAGGCTGGCTACGTGGGCGAAGACGTCGAAAACATCATTCAGAAGCTGCTGCAGAACTGCAATTACGAGGTCGAGAAGGCCCAGCGCGGCATCGTCTACATCGACGAAATCGACAAGATCTCGCGCAAGTCCGACAACCCGTCCATCACGCGTGACGTGTCGGGCGAGGGCGTGCAGCAGGCGCTGCTCAAGCTCATCGAAGGCACGATGGCTTCGGTACCCCCGCAAGGCGGCCGCAAGCACCCCAATCAAGACTTCCTGCAGATCGACACGACCAACATCCTGTTCATCTGCGGCGGCGCCTTTGACGGCCTGGAGAAAGTCATCCAGAACCGCTCGGTCAAGTCGGGCATCGGCTTCGGCGCGTCCGTGCAGAGCAAGGACGACCGCAAGGTCGGCGAGGTCTTCCGCGAGGTCGAGCCCGAGGACATCATCAAGTTCGGCCTCATCCCTGAACTGGTGGGCCGACTGCCGGTCGTGGCCACGCTGGGTGAGCTGACGGAAGACGCCCTGGTGCGCATCCTGACCGAGCCCAAGAACGCGCTGATCAAGCAATACGGTCAGCTCTTGAACATGGACGGTGTCGAGCTGGAAATCCGGCCTGCCGCCCTGGGTGCCATCGCCCGCAAGGCGCTGGCGCGCAAGACCGGTGCCCGTGGCCTGCGCTCCATCTTGGAGCAATCGCTGCTGGACACCATGTTTGAACTTCCCACTCAGGAGGGCGTGCAGAAAGTCGTGTTGGACGAATCCACCATCGAAGAAAACGCCAAGCCATTGCTGGTGTATCGGGAACAGGCCAAGGCCAGTGCCTGAGCGCTGTTGATGCGCTCTGTGGGGCACCGCTGACACATTTCACGGTGCCCTTGTGTTTCTCCCCTGAGGCCCCACGTGGTCTTCAGAGAAAGTGAGCCCAAGATGTCTGGACACCCCATTCTTCCTTCCGATCCCATCACCCTGCCGCTGCTGCCGCTGCGTGATGTCGTCGTCTTCCCGCACATGGTGATCCCGCTGTTCGTGGGGCGCCCCAAGTCCATCAAGGCTCTGGAGTCCGCCATGGAGTCCGGTCGCCAGATCATGCTCGTGGCCCAGAAGGCTGCCGGCAAGGACGAGCCCAAGGCGGAGGACATGTTCGACATCGGCTGCGTCTCCAGCATCCTGCAGATGCTGAAGTTGCCGGACGGCACCGTGAAGGTGCTGGTCGAAGGCGTGCAGCGCGCCAACACACAGTCCATCGACGATTCGGGTGAGTTCTTCACCTCGGTGGCCGTGCCTGTGCAGCCCGAAGGCGACGTCACGCCCGAAGTCGAGGCTCTGCGCCGCGCCGTGACGCAGCAGTTCGACCAGTACGTCAAGCTGAACAAGAAGATCCCGCCCGAGATCCTCACCTCGATCTCCGGCATCGATGACGCAGGCCGCCTGGCCGACACCATCGCCGCTCACCTGCCGCTCAAGCTCGAAGCCAAGCAAGCCGTGCTGGACCTGTTCTCGGTCTCGGCCCGCCTGGAAAAGCTGCTGGAGTTGCTGGAGCACGAAGTCGACATCCTGCAGGTCGAAAAGCGCATCCGTGGCCGCGTCAAGCGCCAGATGGAGAAGTCGCAGCGCGAGTACTACCTCAACGAGCAGGTCAAGGCCATCCAGAAGGAGCTCGGCGAAGGCGAGGAGGGCGCTGACCTCGAAGAAATCGCCAAGAAGATCGAGTCGGCCCGCATGCCCAAAGAGGCGCGCAAGAAGGTCGATGCCGAGTTCAAGAAGCTCAAGCTGATGTCGCCCATGTCGGCCGAAGCCACGGTGGTGCGCAACTACATCGAGACCCTGGTCAACCTGCCCTGGAGCAAGAAGTCCAAGGTCAAGCACGACCTGGCCTTGGCCGAGGAAGTGCTCAACGAAGAGCACTATGGCCTCGACAAGGTCAAAGAACGCATCCTGGAGTACCTTGCTGTCCAGCAACGCGTGGACAAGGTCAAGGCGCCCATCCTGTGCCTGGTCGGCCCCCCGGGTGTCGGCAAAACCTCGCTGGGCCAGTCCATCGCCCGTGCCACCGGACGCAAGTTCGTGCGCATGGCCCTGGGCGGCGTGCGCGACGAGGCCGAGATCCGTGGCCACCGCCGCACCTACATCGGCTCGATGCCGGGCAAGGTGCTGCAGAGCCTGTCCAAGGTCGGTGTGCGCAACCCGCTGTTCCTGCTCGACGAGATCGACAAATTGGGCATGGACTTCCGCGGCGACCCGTCTTCGGCGCTGCTGGAGGTGCTCGACCCCGAGCAGAACCACACCTTCGGTGACCACTACATCGAGGTCGACTTCGACCTGTCCGATGTGATGTTCGTCGCCACGTCGAACTCGCTGAACATCCCGCCGGCGCTGCTGGACCGGATGGAAGTGATCCGCCTGGCTGGCTACACCGAAGACGAGAAGGTCCACATCGTCCAGACCTACCTGCTGCCCAAGCAGATCAAGAACAACGGTGTGAAGGACGGTGAGCTGGAGATCGCTGAAAGCGCCATCCGCGGCATCATCCGCTACTACACCCGCGAAGCCGGCGTGCGCTCGCTGGAACGCGAAGTCTCCAAGATCTGCCGCAAGACGATCAAGGGCATCGCGCTCAAGCAGTTCACCGACAAGGTCGTGGTGACCGACGAGAACCTCAATGACTTCCTGGGCGTGCGCAAGTACAGCTACGGCGAAGCCACCAAGGAGAACCAGGTCGGTCAGGTCGTGGGTTTGGCTTGGACGGAAGTGGGCGGCGACCTGCTGACCATCGAAGCCGCGGTCATGCCCGGCAAGGGCAACATCATCCGCACCGGCCAATTGGGCGACGTGATGAAGGAGTCGGTGGAGGCCGCGCGTTCGGTGGTGCGTTCACGTGCACGCCGCCTGGGCATCACCGACGACATGTTCGAGAAGCGCGACATCCACATCCACGTGCCTGACGGCGCCACGCCCAAGGACGGCCCCAGCGCGGGTGCAGCCATGACGACGGCCTTCGTGTCGGCGCTGACGGGCATCCCGGTGCGTGCGGACGTGGCCATGACGGGCGAGATCACGCTGCGTGGCGAGGTCACGGCCATCGGTGGGCTGAAGGAGAAGTTGCTGGCGGCCCACCGCGGCGGCATCAAGACGGTGCTGATCCCGGAGGAGAACGTCAAGGACTTGGCCGAAATCCCCGAGAACGTGAAGGGCCAGATCGAAATCGTGCCGGTCAAGTGGATCGACAAGGTGCTTGAGGTGGCGCTGGAGCGTCAGCCGCAGGCTTTGCCCGATGAGGAGCCCAAGGTTGAGGCCAAGCCGGACGCTGCCGCTGCCACGCCGGCTGCGGGCACCGGCCCTGCTGAGTTGCTCAAGCACTGAGGCCACGGCGGCCGATTTGACGGTGTGGCCAAACGACTTCAAGCATGATGCGTTTGGACCACACCGGCAAAAATAATGAGCGGGACTTGACTCGGCGCTCAAAAACGATGTAAAGTTCAATTCTTCGCTGATCACTGCACCAAACAGTGATGAACCAACAGTGAAGCGATGCGGGATTAGCTCAGTTGGTAGAGCGATACCTTGCCAAGGTATAGGTCGAGAGTTCGAGTCTCTTATCCCGCTCCAAATTGCGAAGGGAAGCCTGAAAAGGCTTCCCTTTTTGCATGGTGGGCCCGTTGGTCGCGGTTGGGTTTGTTGCGATCGGGTTTGCAGCGGCAGCGGTGACAGGCGTCCCGTTCGCAGGCTGTGTGGGTTGCACTGGTGCCTGTAGCGCTGCGGATGCTGGTGCCCCGAGCCGGACTTGAACCGGCACGCCATGTTGGTGGCGGCGGATTTTAAGTCCGCTGTGTCTACCGATTTCACCATCGGGGCCTGGCGGCAGTGTAAGCCGCTCAGCGCGTGGTGTTCTGGCGTGCGCGGGCTGGCTCTGGCTGGGGTGTGATCTTCATCGGCATGTGTTGTCGCAGCGCTGCAGATGATGGAAATGCGCAACAGCTTGCCAAGGCCGCTAAATCGATGTACATTATTGGTCTTCGCTGTTCACGGCACCAGACGCGAACAAGACGACAAGTCAAAGCGAAACGTTGCAGTTGTTCTTTGAGTTTTCTTTGAATGCGGCAGCACATGCGGGATTAGCTCAGTTGGTAGAGCGATACCTTGCCAAGGTATAGGTCGAGAGTTCGAGTCTCTTATCCCGCTCCACATTGCAAAGGGAAGCCCGGTTGACCAGGCTTCCCTTTTTTCAAGCAGGCCATTGCCTGCAGCAACCGATTGGCGCGGTAGCAAAGCGGTTATGCCCCGGATTGCAAATCCGGTTAGTCCGGTTCGACTCCGGACCGCGCCTCCAGGAAAAAGCCCTTCGCGTCACCGCGAGGGGCTTTTTTTATTTGGGCGCCTGCCGCGTTGCCAGACTGACCCACAAGCCACTGGCGCCTCTCAGGGCAGGGCTTTCGCCACCGCATCCAGGCCAAGCCAGGCCAGTGCCACGCGCTGCAGGTGCTGCGGGTCGGCGCTGCTCCACAAGCGGGTCTCGCCCGATGGTGATGCGTGTGCCAGAGCGGTCGCAGCATGAGGCGCGCTCCGGTGACGCGCTGACACCCGTTGGGTGTGCTGTGCCACCGCGCGTGCGGTGTCCACGATGTGCACATGTTGGCCCAGCGCTGACTGGATCAGCGGCGCCACGAAGGGGTAGTGGGTGCATCCCAGCACGACGGTGTCGACCTGTGCTTCGCGCAAGGGCGCGCAAAAGCGCGCGATCATCTCCCGCAGCGCAGGCGTGTCGAGCACGCCCGACTCGATCTCTCGGGCCAGACCGGGGCAAGCCTGCAGCACCAAGTGGGCGTCCTGGCCATGCTGTTCCACCAGGCGGCGGAATTTGAGGCTGCCCAACGTGCCCGGGGTGGCCAGCACGCCGACCCGTTTGGACGTCGACAGGGCCACCGCCGGTTTGACGCCGGGCTCCACGCCGATCACCGGCAGGTCGCCGCAGCGCAGGCGCAACCGGTGTATGGCTGCGGCCGTGGCCGTGTTGCAGGCCACCACGATGGCGTCGGCACCTTGGTGGACGAGGAAATCGCTGATGTGCTCAGAGCGCGCCTGAATGAAGGCGTCATCCCGCTCACCGTAGGGCGCATGCCCTGAGTCGGCCACGTAGAGCAGGGCGGCGGCGGGCATCTCCGCACGCAAGGCGCGCAACACGGACAGCCCGCCCAGGCCGGAGTCGAACACGCCGATGCGCAGGCCCGCTCCGGCATGGCCGGGTGTGAGGGGCGCGACCGCATTGAGCGGTGCAGCGCTGGCGGGATCGGTTTCGGGGGCGGCGGGCATGCGCAAAAGAAGAAACGCTCGGATGTGTGACGAAAGGTGGGCCGATGCTTGGCGCAAGGTGCTCCCAGCCGACGCACAATTGTCCCGCGTTCGCGCACGCCGCAGGTTCCAAAATCACAGAAGTTCGCGTTAGAATCGAACGATCGTGCTTTTTAAGGCGCGGCCCTTTCCTATCACCTTCCTCATGACGCAGGAGAACAACGCATGAAGGCTCTCGTTCCGGTCAAGCGGGTTGTGGACTACAACGTGAAAGTTCGCGTGAAGTCCGACGGCTCTGGTGTCGACATCGCCAACGTCAAGATGTCCATGAACCCCTTCGA